>ERZ779737.153-NODE-153-length-70321-cov-5.396792_pt1 | contig 70321 bp, 72 predicted proteins | sample MGYA00511889_ERZ779737 | MGnify/ENA primary metagenome ERZ779737 (study PRJEB29588, sample SAMEA2163575) | human gut metagenome | biome: human gut; feature: human-associated habitat; material: faeces | place: Denmark | collected 2008/2010 ... | reverse complement strand
ACTTTACGAAGAGCCTTCCCATTCCGGAGAGTGGGAAGGCTCTTTTTGTGTTCTGAGATCCTCTGTCTGAAAGGGCAGAGGATTTTTTACGTCAACAGAACAACTTTATGGTTTACAAGCTATAGTTGTTCTGCTATACTGGAAATCAGAAGGATAAGCCACTGTGGAACGGAGGACGATGTAATGGCATTTGATTACAAGAAAGAATACAAGGAATTCTATCTGCCATTCAGGAAACCGCATCTCATCACGGTCCCGCCCATGAACTTTGTGACAGTGCAGGGGAAGGGTGACCCGAACGACCCGGCAGGGGAATACCAGGCCGCTATGGAAGTGCTGTACGGCCTTGCTTATACCATCAAAATGAGCTATAAGGGCAGCCACCGGATGGAAGGTTTTTTTGAGTATGTGGTGCCTCCGCTGGAAGGATTGTGGCATCAGCAGGGTGTGGACGGCGTGGACTATGCCCACAAGGAGACTTTTGAATGGACCTCCATGATCCGCCTGCCGGAGTTTGTGACCCGGGAAGAGTTCGACTGGGCCGTGCAGGAAGCCACGGCCAAAAAGAAACAGGACTTTTCTACGGCGGAATTCCGGACCTATGACGAGGGATTATGCGTACAGTGCATGCATATAGGGGCATATGATGATGAACCCGCAACGATCGCGGCCATGGAGCAGTTTATGAAGGAACAGGGCTATGAAAATGACTTTTCCGAGAACAGAAGGCATCATGAGATTTATTTGTCAGACGCAAGGCGTGCTACTCCGGGGAAATTAAAGACTGTGATAAGACATCCGGTTAAAAAGCAAAGACAATTTGATGTAAAGGGAGGTTAAGAATGAAGTTAAGACAATTAGGCAAAACAGGTATCATGGCAAGCAAGATCGGCTTTGGAGGGGAATGGCTGGAGAGGGCTGATGCATCATCTTGCCATTTCTGATCATAGCGGAAACAGTGTTGTGGCAGAGTATGTGGATCAGAAGCTGGTGGTGACAAAGGCGCCTGTAGTGACCAATTTCTTTCTGGCACAGGGAGAAAAACAGGGGATTGGAAGCAGGCAGTCAAAGAAGTGTTTTTCCATCCTGGAAAGCTTTCTTCTGGAAAATGAAAAGACGGATGCTGCCGGTATGCGGGATGCGTTACAGAGTGTGAGCCAGAAGGCAATGGGGGAAGAATTTGAAAAAACAGTGTGGAGCATTGTGTATGATCAGAAAAACGGTGAGCTCCACTATTATTTCAGAGAGGATTATACAAGGGAATATCCCTTTACCGTAAAATAGCGTTTCAAAAAGGTAAAGCCAGGGAGGGTGAAATAGGCAGAAAGGAACGCTTGCGAAGTAAAAACTTTCCGCTTATAATGTAGCCATGTATATGCCGGATAGATACAGAAGCTGCACAGGAAAAACAAAAAACGTATCGGGCAGTTGGCGGCTTGCTGACTGCTCTTTTGGATTGGGGGCATTCTGTAAGGGAAAGATCCATAGATAGAAATCATAAGGACTGAAAGGCAATGACCATATCTAAAATAAAGAAAAAAGTATTTGATATTATTCAGATCGGAAACCGCAGGGATTTTGTCAGCAGTGCGTTTGACTTTTTTATTGTGGCAGTGATCGTTTTAAATCTGTTTGTAACGTTGTTCCAGACCTTTGATGAGGCGGCGCCCTACACACAGGTTTTGGATGCGCTGGAGCTTGTCACCATTATCATCTTTACCATTGAATATATTCTGCGGGTATGGACGGCTGATCTGCTTTTCCCGGATAAATCCTATGGGAGGGCAATTCTGGCCTTTGTTTTTTCCCTTTATGGACTGATTGATTTTCTGACATTTTTTCCCTATTATCTTCCTATTGTATTTCCCATGGGGGCGGTTGCCTTCAGAATGTTCCGTGTGATCCGGATATTCAGGCTGTTTCGGGTAAATGCACAGTATGATGCTTTTAATGTGATCATCAATGTTTTGAATGATAAGAAAAATCAGATCATTTCCTCTGTGTGCATGATCCTGATCTTTATGATGGCGGCCTCTCTTTGTATGTACAGTCTGGAGCATGAGGCCCAGCCGGAACAGTTTGCCAATGCCTTTTCCGGACTTTGGTGGTCAGTTTCCACTTTGCTCACGGTGGGCTATGGAGATATTTATCCGGTAACGACCATGGGAAAGATCATGGCCATTGTCATATCCTTTCTGGGAGTTGGCATGGTGGCAATTCCCACCGGTATCATATCAGCAGGATTTGTGGAGCAGTATACCAAACTCAGGATGATGGCTTTTCATTCGGAGGAGCATGAACTGAAGTTTGTTACCTCGGTCATTCCCCACGGGCATTCCTGGGACGGCAAAAAGGTAAGGGAGGTTTCCTTCCCGCCCCAGATCATCCTGGTTATGATCATCCGGGGTGGAGAAGCCATTGTTCCGGGCGGGGATACCGTAATGCTGGAAAATGACACCCTTGTAATCGGTGCAAAGCACTATCGGGGAGAGGAATATATCAACCTGAAGGAGATCATCGTCAAGGCAGAAAATGAATGGGTAGGAAAGCAGATCAAGGATCTGGATATTTCCAGGCAGGAGCTGATCGTAATGATCAAAAGGCGGAACAGGACGATCATTCCCAATGGCCTTACCTACATTAAAGAAGGGGATGCGGTTGTAATGTATTCCAAGCTGAAGGAAACGGAATAAACAAAGCGGAGAATGACATGATAGAAATAACTGACTGGGAAATACCGGAGCTTAAGTGGTTCCAAAATCGGAATGAGACGCAGCTTCTGCATTATTTTGAACCGGAGCCGGGGATTTTCATTGCCGAAAGTCCCAATGTGATCCTGCGTGCGCTTGAGGCAGGATATGAACCACTGTGTATCCTCACAGAAAGTAAAGCACCGGGAAAGATGGAAAAACAGGTGCTGGAAAGATGCAGCGGGATCCCGGTTTATGCTGCCACGCAGGAAATGCTGACGCAGCTTACCGGGTTTCATCTTACAAGAGGGATCCTGTGTGCGCTGAGAAGGAGAGCGCTTCCATCTCCTTCTGATCTGTGCAGCGGTGCAAGCCGCATTGCAATTCTGGAAAATGTGGTCAATCCCACTAATGTAGGAGCCATTTTCCGCAGTGCAGCGGCTTTGGGGATCGACGCCATTCTTCTGACCTATGGATGCAGCGATCCTCTTTACCGAAGGGCAGTCAGGGTGAGCATGGGGACGGTTTTCCAGGTGCCGTGGACCATACTGGAAAAGGGAAGATGGCCGGATCAGGAGCTTGGGATCCTGCGGGAGATGGGATATAAAACGGCTGCAATGGCTCTTTTAAAGGACAGCCTTTCCTTAGAGGATGAAAGACTGCAAAGGGAAGAAAAGCTTGCAATCGTGTTAGGGACAGAGGGGGACGGGCTTTCCCCGCATACGATGGCATGCTGTGATTATACAGTGTACATTCCCATGAACCACGGGGTTGATTCCCTGAATGTGGCAGCAGCCAGCGCTGTGGCGTTTTGGGAACTGGGCAAAAGGCCGCAGGCAGACGAAAGAAAGGAATAACGGAAATGGCAGGCTTTGTAGAATTTGAAAATGTGAGTAAGATATATCATACAGGGGAAATGGAAATTGAAGCGTTGCATGATGTGAACTTTCAAATTGAAAAAGGAGAGTTCTGTGTGATCGTGGGAGCTTCCGGCGCAGGTAAAACAACGATCCTGAATATTTTGGGAGGGATGGATTCCCTCACAGGCGGGAAAGTAGTGCTGGATGGCCAGGAGGTTTCCGGTATGAACAAGAAGCAGCTTACGGCCTACCGGAGATATGATGTGGGATTTGTATTTCAGTTTTATAATCTGGTTCAAAACCTGACCGCCCTTGAAAATGTGGAGCTGGCTTCCCAGATCTGCAGGGAGCCTCTGGATGCGGCAACAGTGCTTACAGAGGTGGGGCTTGCAGAAAGAATGGGAAATTTCCCGGCGCAGCTTTCCGGGGGAGAGCAGCAGAGGGTAGCCATAGCCAGGGCCCTTGCCAAAAATCCAAAGATCCTGCTTTGCGATGAACCCACGGGAGCGCTGGATTACAATACAGGGAAGGCTGTGCTGCGCCTTTTGCAGGACACCTGCCGTAAAAACGGAATGACCGTGGTGGTGATCACCCATAATCAGGCTCTGACGGCAATGGCTGACCGTATTATCACGGTGAAAAGCGGAACGGTGGAAAAAATGGTGCTTAATGACAAGATCGTGGATATTGAGCAGATAGAATGGTAACGGCAAAAGGGATAAAGCAATGGCAAAATCAGGAATGAGAAAAACAACAGTAAGGGAAATCGGACACAGCCTGGGACGGTATCTTGCCATGATGGCGATCATTGCCCTTGGAGTAGGCTTTTTTTCCGGACTAAAAGCGATCAAGCCGGCCATGATCGACATGGCAAACCGGTATTTTAAGGAAGAACAGTTATTTGACCTTAGGCTGCTCTCCACCCTTGGCTTTCAAAAGGAGGATGTGGAAGCCTTTGGCAGTAATGAGCAGGTAAGGGCAGTGGAAGGAGCTGTTTCCACAGATGCCCTTTTTGTAAATGAGCAGGGAAATGAAAGCGTGATCAAGGTACATTCCCTTCCGGAGAGCATCAATGGGATTCTGTTAAAAGAGGGCAGGATGCCTCAAAATACAGAGGAATGTGTGATAGATGCCAACTTATACAGTGGGGATCAGATCGGCCAGAAGATCAGGCTGTCAGAAAATAATGACGAGGATACGCTTTCCCTTTTCAAGGCAGGGGAATATACCATTGTGGGAACCGTGTATTCCTCCTATTATGCCAATTTTGAGAGAGGAAATACTTCTCTTGGAAGCGGTCGTATCAGCGGCTTTATGTACCTTCCAGGCGAGAGCTTTGACTGTGATTACTACACGGAGATCTTTGTGAAGTTCGAGGAAGATCTTCCCATTTACAGCAGTGAATATGATGATTATATGGAGGCAAAGAAAAAGGAGTGGGACGAGATCTGTGAGAAACAGGTAAATGACCGCTATGAGCAGATCCTTTCCGACGCCCAGAAGGAGCTTGCGGATGCAAGAGAAGAGCTGGCGGAGCAGAAAGCGGATGTAGAAGAGCAGCTAAAGGATGCAAAAACGGAGCTTACGGATGCAGAGAAGCAGTTAGAGGAAGGAAATAAGGAGCTGGCAGAAGCAAAGAAGGAACTGGAGCAGAGGCAGCAGCAGTTAGATCAGAAGGAACAGGAGCTGCTTTCTAAGGAGCAGGAGCTGGATGCCGGAATAAAAGCCGCAGCCCAGATCCCGGATGCAGCAGCGGCACAGCAGATGTCCGCCCAGTTTGCCGCCGCAAAACAGGAGCTGCAACAGGGAAAGGATCAGATTGCAGCAGGGAAAGAACAGCTGCATGATGCGCAGAAGAAACTGGAGGAAAAGGAGCAGGAGCTTTCAGAGGCCGGAGAAGAGATTGCGCAGGGCTTTGAAGAATATGAAACATCTTATCAGGAGTTTCAGGAACAGATCAAGGACGGGGAAGAACAGATAGAAGAGGCGCAGAAGGAGATTGACGACATAGAGCAGCCGGACTATTATGTGCTGGGCCGGGATACCAATGTAGGATATGTATGCTTTGACAGCGATTCGCAGATCATAGACCAGATTTCCAATGTGCTTCCTGTGTTTTTCTTTCTGGTGGCGGCCCTGGTCTGCATGACCACCATGAACCGGATGGTGGAGGAACAGAGAACGCAGATCGGCATCTTAAAGGCTCTGGGCTACGGAGAGGGCGCTGTTACCGGAAAATATATTTTTTATGCGGGCAGCGCCGCCATACTGGGCTGTATATCAGGCTTTTTTGTGGGAACCTGGCTGTTCCCCAAGGTGGTCTGGAATGCTTATGGAATTATGTATAACATGATAGATGTGCGGTATCTGTTTGAACTGCCGCTGTTTGTCATATCCCTGTGCGGGGCGCTTCTTTGTTCTGTGGGAGTGACCTGGGTATCCTGTAAGAGCAGCTTTACGGAAAGTGCGGCGTATCTCATGCGGCCCAAAAGCCCGAAGGCGGGAAAGCGGGTCTTTCTGGAACGGTTTCCTTTTATCTGGAGGAGAATGAAGTTCCTGCATAAGGTATCCGTCCGGAATATCTTCCGCTACAAAAAAAGATTTTTCATGATGGTTCTGGGGATCAGCGGCTGTACGGCGCTTCTTGTTACCGGCTTCGGAGTACGGGATTCTGTAACGGAAATTGCAAATCTGCAGTATTCCCGGATCCAGATCTATGATATGAGCGTAAACCTGAAGGATACTGCTTTTAGTGAAACGGCAAAGGAGCAGGAGGTTCTTGCGCAGGCAGCAGGTGAATACGGATATTTTGCAGAAATGTCCATGGATCTGCAGACCAAAAGCGGGGTAAAGAGCGTGAACCTGATCGTTCCGGAAAAAGAGGAATTAGGGCAGTATGTAGACCTTCATACTACAGAGGGAGAGCCTCTTTCGCTGAAGCAGGACGGCGCTGTGATCTCCAACAAGCTGGCGGAGCGTTACAAGCTGAAGGTGGGAGATGAAATCCTTCTCAGAAGTGAGGATGCGGGAGAAGGAACGGTAAGGATCACAGGAATTTTTGAAAACTATATTTATAACTGTGTTTATATGAATGCACACACCTATGAGACTGCTTTTTCCAAGGAGCCACAATATAAGACGATTTATGTAAACCTGAAAGAAGGGCAGGATGCCCATGAAGCGGCAGCCAGGCTGATGAACTGTGAGCAGGTGTCCGCAGTCATGGTAAATGCGGATATGCTGGAGCGGGTTTCCGGTATGATGGACAGTCTGAATTATGTGGTGCTTTTGATCATTTCCTGCGCAGCCTTTTTGGCCTTTATTGTGCTTTATAATCTGACGAATATCAATATCACGGAGCGGAACAGGGAGATTGCAACCCTGAAGGTGCTTGGGTTTTTCAAAAACGAAACAGCTTCCTATGTATTCCGGGAAAATATTCTGCTGACCATGATCGGCGCGCTTGCTGGGTTATTACTTGGGAAATATTTTCATATTTTTGTAATGAGCCAGATCAATATTGACATGGTTTCCTTCAAGGTACAGGTAAAGCCGGTCAGCTATCTGATCAGCGTGCTTTTGACGCTGCTTTTTGCAGGGATCGTCAATCTGTTTATGTCAGCAAAGCTGGATGCGGTCGATATGGCGGAATCCTTGAAATCAGTGGACTGATGCCAGATTGTCATTCAGAGGGAAATATGTTAGGATAAGGCATGAACGAAAATATGGGGGACGAACATGAACATTGTATTATTATCAGGCGGATCCGGAAAGCGGTTGTGGCCCCTTTCCAATGACATCAGATCCAAGCAGTTTATCAAGATATTTAAAAAGGAAGACGGAGAATATGAATCCATGGTGCAGAGAGTCTACCGTCAGATCAAAAGTGTGGACAAAGATGCGCTGGTGACTATTGCAACCTCAAAGACGCAGGTTTCTGCCATTCACAATCAGCTTGGGGAAAATGTAGGGATCTGTGTAGAGCCATGCAGAAGGGATACCTTTCCGGCTATTGCCCTGGCAGCAGCATGGCTGCATGATGTGAAGAAGGTGGGAGAGAAGGAGGCAGTGGTGGTCTGTCCCGTGGATCCTTTTGTGGAGAAGGACTATTTTGAGGCGCTTACAAAGCTGGGGGAGCTGGCAGAAGCAGGAAGGGCCAATCTTGCCCTGATGGGAATTGAGCCTACTTATCCCAGTGAAAAGTATGGCTATGTGATACCGGAAACAAAAGAGGAGATCAGCAAGGTCAGCACCTTTAAAGAAAAACCGGATTCCAAAACGGCGCAGAGCTATATAGAACAGGGAGCCCTCTGGAATGGCGGCGTGTTTGCTTTTCAGCTTGGGTATATGCTGGAAAAGGCGCATCAGCTCATTGATTTTACAGATTACCAGGATCTGTTTGCAAAGTATCATACTCTGACAAAGATCAGCTTTGATTATGCGGTAGGGGAAAAAGAGCAGGACATTTGTGTCATGCGGTTTGCAGGAAAATGGAAGGATCTGGGAACCTGGAATACCCTTACAGAGGCAATGGAGGAAAAGAATGTGGGGGAGGCCATCTTTAATGATGCCTGCCATAATGTTCATGTGATCAATGAACTGGATGTTCCCGTTTTGTGTATGGGACTAAAGGATGTGGTGGTTTCGGCAAGCCCGGAAGGGATCCTGGTATCGGATAAGGAGCAGTCCAGCTACATCAAGCCCTTTGTGGACAGCATTGACCAGCAGATCATGTTTGCGGAAAAGTCCTGGGGAAGCTTCCGGGTTATCGATATAGAGGATGAGAGCATGACCATCAAGGTAACCTTAAAGCCGGGACGCAGCATGAATTACCACAGCCATGACAGGAGAGATGAGGTCTGGACCGTGATAGCCGGAGAAGGGGTTACGGTTGTGGACGGAAAGAGACAGAAGGTGATGCCGGGGGATGTGATCAAACTTCCTTCCGGAACCAAACACAAGATCCTGGCCACAACAGAGCTTAAGGTCATAGAGGTACAGCTTGGGAAGGACATCAGCGTCCACGATAAACACAAATATGAGGAAGAAGCATAACGGCCTTCTTGGGAATGGAGATAAGATTGAAAAATAAAATTTTTCAATCGCGAGATTTGTGTCTGCGCGCACTTGACACAAACTCGGCATGCGCAAAAAGCGTGCGCAGAAATGAGGAGAAAATGGAACAGTTAGAGGAAAAGAAAATCAATAAAACCCGGATCATTTTGTATCTGGCGATCACCTTTGTCATTACGTTTGCCATGGAAATTTTTGTGGTCAGGCCGCTGATCCAAAGCAGTGATGAATCACAGGCGCTTTTAGGGCAGTCCCTTATAGCGGGAATGATGTACATTCCCACCATTGGAGTGATCGCAACCAGACTGCTTACCAAGGAGCGGTTTGCAGGAAATCTTTTTATTGCTTTAAACATCAAGAAAAACCTGAAGTATTATGGAATGGCCTGGTTTGGCATGGCGTTTTTGACCGTGGTAGGAACGGTGCTTTACTTCCTGATCTTCCGAAAGTGTTTTGATCCGGAGCTTGGCTATCTGAAAGCCATGTATGAGGCACAGATCGAAATGACGGGAGCAGGTGAGGTGCCGGATACTTCGGGACTTTGGAACATGATGCTGCAGCAGGTGGTGTTTGGGATCCTGTTTTCTCCTTTTTTGAATATCATCAACTGCTTTGGTGAGGAATGGGGATGGAGAGGCTATTTGCTTCCCAAGCTGATGAAGCAGTTTAAAATTGTTCCCACTCTCCTGATCAGCGGGGTGATCTGGGGACTCTGGCATGCGCCTTTAATCGTGTTTGGACACAACTATGGCGTTGGCTACCCGGGCTATCCGGTGGTGGGAATCCTTGCCATGTGCGTTTTCTGCGTGGTAATGGGAACGCTCCTTTCTTATCTGACTATCCACACCAAAAGCTGTATCCCGGCAGCAATGGCACACGGCATGATCAACGGCTTTTCCTCAGTAGGAATTTATTTTACGTCCCTGACGCATCCTTATAATGTGTTTGTAGGACCTACGGCGTTAGGGATCGTTGGCGGAATAGGATTTATTGCGGCAGCAGGCGTCATGGGATATAAGCTGTACCAGCAGGAGAAAAACAGCGAAGAAGGACTTTCTCTTATGTAAATGCAACAAAAGTCTTGCATTTTGAAAAATATGGTGTTAAACTAATCTGGTATGATAGTTATTACTTGTAGAGTGGACCTGGCGGTCCACTCTTTTACATGTAAGAGCTTTTAACTGAAAAAAGTAGAGGTGAATGAATGGCAAAGCGTGAAAGCTACGAAGAAAGAACAGAAAAGCTTCTTCTGCCTGTTGCACAGAAAAATGGAGTAGAGATCTATGACGTGGAGTATGTGAAGGAAGGAGCAGACTGGTATTTAAGGTGCTTTATTGACAAGGAAGGCGGAGTCAGCATCGATCATTGCGAAGCTGTGAGCCGTGAACTGTCAGATCTTCTGGATGCAGAGGATTTTATTGAGGATGCTTACATTTTGGAGGTCAGCTCACCGGGGCTTGGAAGACAGCTGAAAAAGGATAAGCACCTGGAAAAAAGCCTTTTGCAGGAGGTGGATGTGAAAACCTATAAGCCAATCGACGGGTGCAAGGATTTTACAGGAATTTTAAAGGCGTTTGACAAGGACACGATTACGCTGGTGATGTCAGATGACAAGGAAATAGAAGATAAGGTCTTTAACCGAAAAGAGATTGCTACTATCAAACTGGCACTTGATTTTTAGTCCGGGGAAGTACGGGCGGAAAGGGATAAGGGAAATGAACAAAGAATTAATGGAAGCACTGGATATTCTGGAAAAGGAGAAGGAGATCAGTAAGGAAACACTGTTCGAGGCCATTGAAAATTCGCTTCTGACTGCATGCAAGAACCATTTTGGAAAAGCAGACAATGTAAAGGTTGTGATCGACAGAGATACCTGCGATTTCCTTTGCTACGCAGAAAAGGAAGTAGTTGACGAGGTGGAGGATGATGTGCTGCAGATCTCTCTTCCGGATGCACAGAAGATCAAAGCGGATGCGGCTGTGGGAGATGTGATCAATGTAGAGATCAAGTCCAAGGAATTTGGCAGGATTGCAACACAGAATGCAAAGAATGTTATTTTACAGAAGATCCGCGAGGAAGAAAGAAGCGTGATCTACAATCAGTATTTTGAAAAGGAAAAGGATGTTGTGACCGGTATCGTTCAGCGGTATATCGGAAAGAACATCAGTATTAACCTGGGCAAGGCTGACGGCATCTTAAATGAAAGCGAACAGGTAAAGGGAGAGGTGTTCAAGCCCACAGAAAGAATTAAGGTATATATCCTGGAAGTAAAAAATACTCCCAAGGGGCCAAGAATTCTGGTCAGCCGCACACACCCGGAACTTGTAAAGCGTCTTTTTGAATCTGAAGTAACCGAGATCAAGGACGGAACGGTAGAGATCATGAGTATTGCAAGAGAAGCCGGAAGCAGAACCAAGATGGCAGTACGCTCCAACGATCCCAATGTGGATGCGGTAGGCGCCTGCGTAGGATTAAATGGTGCAAGAGTCAATTCCATCGTGGAAGAGCTGCGGGGAGAAAAGATCGACATCATTAACTGGGATGAGAACCCCGGTAATCTGATCCAGAATGCACTTTCTCCGGCTAAGATCGTAGCAGTGTTTGCAGATCCCGACGAAAAGACGGCGAAGGTCGTTGTACCGGATTATCAGCTTTCCCTGGCAATCGGCAAGGAAGGACAGAACGCAAGACTGGCTGCAAGGCTGACCGGTTATAAGATCGATATTAAGAGTGAAACACAGGCGAAGGATGCTCCCGGCTTCCGGTATGAGGATTACATGGATGAGTATGACGAGTACGATGAGTATGACGAGGAAGACCTTTCCGAGGAAGAAAATACTGCGCCCGATGAGGAAATAACAGAGTAAAGGGGCATGTCCTATGGCAAAAAAAATTCCCGTAAGGCAGTGTATCGGCTGCGGAGAAATGAAAAACAAAAAAGATATGATGCGGATCCTGCGGACGCCGGAGGAGGAGATCGTTCTGGATCTTACAGGCAAAAAGAACGGCAGGGGCGCATATCTTTGTAAACAGAGTGAATGCCTGAAGCTGGCACGAAAAAACAAGGGACTGGAGCGCTCCTTTAAAATGAGCATCCAGAGTCAGGTTTATGATAAGCTGGAGGAGGAGTTCTTAAAAGCAAATGAATGACAGAGTATTGTCCCTGCTTGGCCTTGCCGCCAGAGGGAGAAATCTGGTCAGCGGTGAATTTTCCACAGAAAAGGCGGTCAAGGAAGGAAGAGCATACCTTGTGATCGTTGGAAAGGATGCCTCTGATAACACCAGAAAGCTTTTTACCAATATGTGCTCGTTTTATGAAACGCCTGTTTACTTTTACGGGACGAAAGCCTCTTTAGGGCAGGCAATAGGAAGAGAAATGAGGGCTTCTGTTGCGGTGACGGACGAAGGAATGGCAAAGAACATCAGAAAGCGTCTGGAAGAAGCGGCAGAATAGGGAAGCAGTAGCAGGTTTTAAGAAAGGAACGGTTGGAATGGCCAAAATAAAAGTGCATGAAATAGCAAAGGAACTGGAAAAGCAAAGCAAGGAAATCATTGCTTTTCTGCAGGATAAAGGAATAGAAGTAAAGGCGGCGCAAAGTTCTATTGAGGATGATGTGGCAGCCATGGTAAGAAAAGCCTTTGGAGGGAGCAAAGCTGATACAGAGACAGCAAAGGAAAAGGAAGCTGCCCCTGTAACTGCGGAAAAACAGGAAGAGACCAAGAAGGCGGAGCCGGAAAAGGCGCCTGAAAAGCCGGAAGCGCCGGCCCAGGGTACGTCGGAACCGCCTAAGAAGAAAAAGAAGATTATTTTTGTCAGCAATCCCCATAACAGTAATTTCTCATCCCAGCAAAGGCCTCAGGGAAATAACAGGCCGATGCAGAATCAGGGACAGAGACCGGGCGGAAATCGTCAGGGGCAGGGAAGGGCACAGGAAGCGCCGCATAAGATCATCCGTCCTCTGACCGCACCCTCTGTTATGGAAAGTACCCGCGTGGACTTTAGGGAAAATGCCAGAAAGCTTGAAAATGAGCGGATTGCAGCAAAGAATAACCAGGCAAGGGAAAAAGAAGCGGAAAGACAGGCGCAGGAGAATAACCAGCAGCAAAAACCTCAGGCCGCTACGACGGAAAACACTGCAAATCAGAATGCAAGGCCGGCAGCAGGAGACAGAAGACCTGCAAGGCCCGCAGGAAGGGATGACAGGTATCAGAGGAATGAGAGATCTTCGCAGGGCAGTTACAACAATCAGGGAGAAAGGAATAACAGAAATGACTCCCGCAGACCTGAAGGAGGTAGTCGGGCAGGCGCTCAAAACGGCAGGAACGATTTCCGCAATAATAACGGTGAAAGGAATTATAACAGACCTGGTAATAATCAGGGACGCAGCGAAAGAGGCCCTCAGGGACAGGACAATCGATTTAAGCGTGCTGAAAAGCCGGGTAAAGGTTTCACTGCGGAAACCCCGGTTAAGGATGAAAAGCGCAGAGATGAAGAAAAGCGCAGAATCAGCCAGGAAAAGGATAAGCGCTCTAAGAAGGACTTCATGTATGAAGAGGACGAGGCAGCAGCAAAGAGCAAAAATAAAGCAGGCAGATTCATAAAACCGGAGAAAAAGGTAGAAGATAAGGTAGAGGAGCAGATCAAGGTCATCACGATCCCTGAGACGCTCACCATCAAGGAGCTGGCAGATAAGATGAAGCTGCAGCCCTCCGTTATTATCAAAAAGCTTTTCCTTCAGGGACAGATCGTTACCGTAAACTCAGAGATCAGCTTTGAGGACGCGGAAAATATTGCAATCGATTATGAGATCATCTGTGAGAAGGAACAGAAGGTAGATGTGATCGAAGAACTGTTAAAGGAAGATGAGGATGCAGAGGAAACTCTGGTTTCCAGACCTCCGGTCATCTGTGTTATGGGGCATGTCGACCATGGTAAGACCTCTCTTCTGGATGCGATCCGTAAGACCAACGTTACCGATAAGGAAGCTGGCGGTATTACCCAGCATATCGGCGCTTATACCGTTAATGTAAACGGGCAGTCCATTACTTTCCTGGATACACCGGGACATGAGGCGTTTACTGCCATGCGTATGCGTGGTGCAAACTCCACAGATATTGCGATCCTGGTAGTGGCAGCGGATGACGGCGTGATGCCCCAGACAGTAGAGGCGATCAACCACGCAAAGGCAGCCGGAATTGAAATCATTGTTGCAGTGAACAAGATTGATAAGCCGGGCGCAAATGTGGACAGAGTAAAGCAGGAAATGACAGAATATGAACTGATCCCGGTAGACTGGGGCGGAACCACAGAGTTTGTTCCGGTATCAGCCAAATCAGGAGAAGGAATTGAAAATCTGCTTGAAACCATCCTTTTAACCGCTGAAATCCTGGAGCTGAAGGCAAATCCCAACAGAAGAGCCAGAGGACTTGTGATCGAGGCAGAGCTGGATAAGGGAAGAGGCCCTGTGGCAACCGTTCTGGTACAGAAGGGAACCCTTCATGTAGGAGATTTTATCTCCGCAGGAGCAAGCCATGGCAAGGTCAGGGCTATGATCGATGATAAGGGAAGAAGAGTGAAGGAAGCGCTTCCTTCTACACCTGTAGAAATTTTGGGACTTTCTGATGTTCCCAGCGCAGGAGAAGTCTTTATTGCCCATGAAAATGATAAAACAGCCAAGAATTACGCAGAAACCTATCTGGCACAGAACAAGGAGAAAATGCTGGAGGAGACCAAGGCAAAAATGTCTCTGGATGATCTGTTTACCCAGATCCAGGCAGGAAACCTGAAGGAACTGAACATCATTGTCAAGGCAGATGTCCAGGGCAGCGTGGAGGCAGTAAAACAGAGCCTGATGAAGCTGTCCAATGAAGAGGTAGTGGTAAAATGTATCCATGGCGGCGTAGGCGCCATTAACGAGTCGGATGTCTCTCTTGCATCTGCATCCGCTGCCATCATTATCGGCTTTAATGTACGTCCCGATGCCATGGCAAAAGCCATTGCGGAAAGAGAAGGCGTAGACATCAGACTTTACAGGGTAATCTATCAGGCGATCGAGGACATCGAGGCTGCCATGAAGGGAATGCTGGATCCTGTTTACGAGGAGAAGGTCATCGGACACGCAGAAGTGCGTCAGATCTTCCGTGCTTCCGCAGTCGGAAACATTGCAGGTTCTTATGTGCTGGATGGATATTTCCAGAGAGACTGCAAGGTAAGGATCACTAGAGAAGGCGAACAGATTTACGAAGGTGCACTGGCATCCTTAAAGAGATTTAAAGATGATGTGAAGGAAGTAAAGGCTGGATTTGAATGCGGTCTTGTATTTGAAGGCTTTGATCAGATGCAGGAGCTTGATATTGTGGAAGCTTATATTATGGTGGAGGTTCCCAGGTGAGAAAAAACAGTATGAAAAACACCCGTATTAACGGGGAGGTGCAGAGGACCCTTGCAGAGATCATCAGAGGAGATCTGAAGGATCCCAGGATCAGTCCTCTTACCTCAGTGGTTGCAGTAGAGGTTGCGCCGGATTTAAAGACCTGTAAGGCCTATATCAGTGTATACGGAGAGCAGCAGGCTTTAGATGCGACCATAGAAGGGTTAAAGAGCGCAGAGGGCTTTATCCGAAATGAACTTGCAAGGAAGGTAAATCTGCGCAATACGCCTCAGATTCAATTTATCGGAGATCAGTCCATTGCCTATGGCGTAAAAATGTCAAAGCTGATCGACGAAGTCAACCGGAAATAAAAATCCGGCCTGCGAAGCAGATGGAGGCTTGTGATGAAGTTATATGAAGAAGTAAAAAGCGCAGGAAGCATTGGGATCAGCGGCCATATCAGGCCCGATGGGGATTGTATCGGTGCCTGTATGGGGCTGTACCTGTATCTGAAAAAGCTCTGCCCTGATGCTGCGATAGAGGTTTTTCTGGAACAGCCCGCAGAGGTGTTTTCCTGCATCAAAGGGATGGAAGAGATCCATACCGATTTTAAGACGGAGATCCCCTGCTTTGATGTGTTTTTTGCACTGGATGCATCAAAGGATCGACTGGGAGAGGCAGAAAAGTATTTTGACGCTGCAAAAAAGAAGATCAACATTGATCATCATATCAGCAATCCGGGCTGCGGGGATCTGAACTATATCAAACCCAAGGCAAGCTCGGCCAGTGAGCTGGTGTATGAGCTGATAGAGAAAAAAGAGCTTTTGGACGAGGAAATCGCCAAAGCGCTGTACATAGGTCTCATTCATGATACGGGAGTGTTCCAGTATTCCAATACAGCACCGTCCACGCTGCAGGCGGCAGCACAGCTGATCCAGTATGGGTTTGATTTCCCGGCGCTGATCCAGGAAACCTTTTATGAGAAAACCTATGTGCAAAATCAGATTTTGGGAAGAGCGCTGCTAGAAAGCATCCTGTTTATGAATGGACAGTGCATTGTCAGCATGGTGGACAAAAAGACCATGAATTTCTATCAGGTGGTGCCAAGTGATCTGGAGGGGATTGTGAGCCAGCTCCGGAATACAAAGGGAGTGGAGTGTGCGATTTTTATGTATCAGATCGGCGCTCTTGAGTATAAGGTAAGCCTTCGCTCGGGAGGAAAGGTGGATGTGGCAAAGGTAGCTGCTTTCTTTGGGGGCGGCGGTCATATACGGGCTGCAGGCGTGACCATGCAGGGAACCTTTTATGATATTGTCAACAATCTGTCTGCACAGATCGCAAAGCAGCTGGAAGGTGAAGCATAAATGTACCATGGAGTGATCAACGTATATAAAGAAGCCGGCTTTACGTCGCATGATGTGGTTGCCAGGCTGAGAGGAATTTGTAAACAGAAAAAGATCGGCCATACAGGAACCCTTGACCCGGATGCGGTGGGGGTTCTTCCTGTATGTCTTGGAAATGCCACAAGGCTGTGCGATATGCTCACAGACAGAACCAAGGAATATGTGGCCAGCTTTCGGCTTGGGATCGTAACAGACACGCAGGATCTGTCCGGAAAGGTTCTGGAAAGCCATACGCCTGATAGGGATCCGCAGTCTGTCCGCCAGGCGGTTTCTTCCTTTGTGGGGGATCAGCTTCAAATACCGCCCATGTATTCTGCCCTGAAGGTAGACGGCAAGAGATTGTATGAGCTGGCAAGAGAGGGAAAAACTGTTGAGAGAAAGGCCAGACAGATTACCATATATGAGCTGGAGCTTCTAAAGGAGGAGCATCCGGATTACACCATGCGGGTATGCTGTTCCAAGGGAACCTATATCAGAACCCTGTGTCATGATATTGGACAGAAATTAGGCTGCGGCGGTGTGATGACGCATCTTTTGAGGAGCCGTGTAGGAGAATTCCGGGTAGAGGATGCCTACAGACTTTCAGAAATACAAAGCTTTGCAGAGGCAGGAAGGCTTCAGGAGATACTGGTGCCTACGGAAAACATGTTTTCCCAGTTTATGACGCTCAAAGTAAAAGATAGCGGTCTTAAGGCGCTGCAAAACGGAAACAAGCTTTTTTCCTCGCAGGTGGTATGGGAGAAGGAACCTGCAGAAGGACAGGAGCTTCGGGTATATGGCAAAGACGGTCAGTTTTTTGGAATATACCGGTATGATGCGGAAGAGAAGCTGTTTTGTCCGGTAAAAATGTTTTTTGAGTAGGATGGAAAAAAGATGCAGATCATACAGGATACAACGGAATTTCAGATCAGACAGAAAACGGCTGTAGCCATCGGAAAATTTGATGGGATCCACAGGGGGCATGAAAAGCTTTTATCCTGTATCCTGGAGCAGAAAAAAAAGGGAATGGCCGCCGTGGTCTTTACCTTTTTCCCGTCGGCAAGCGTCTTTTTCGGACAGGGACAAGACGGGGAGCTTACAACCAGGGAGGAAAAAAGGGCATTTTTTGAAAAGCTTGGGATCGATATTCTGGTGGAATATCCATTAAACAGGCAGACGGCGGCCATAGAGCCGGAGGAGTTTTTGCGTAAAATCCTCTGTAAGCAGATGAACCTTGCCTATGTAGCAGCCGGGCAGGATCTTTCCTTTGGTTATCAGGGAAAGGGGGACCGCAGGCTTTTGGAACGGTTTTCCGGGGATCTTTCCTATGAGGTCAGGATCATTGATAAGGTTTTTGACGGAGAAAGGGAGATCAGCTCCACTTATGTAAGGGAGTGCGTGGAAAAAGGGGATATGGAAAAAGCAGAAGAGCTGCTTGGAAGGGCATACAGCTTTACCGGAAAAGTGGAAAGAGGAAAACAGCTCGGAAGGAGACTGGGCATGCCTACCTTAAATCTGTATCCGCCGGAAGAAAAGCTCCTGCCTCCACGGGGAGTATATTATTCCAGGGTGCTGTTTGAAGGCGGTACCTATCCGGGAATTACAAATATCGGTTATAAGCCCACTGTCAATGAAGAAAAAAAGATCAGCGTGGAGACCTATCTGTATGACTTTGACCGGGATATGTATGGCAGTGAAATTGTGACAGAATTGTTACATTATAAACGGCCGGAGAAAAAGTTTGAAAATATCTCTGAGCTGAAAACTCAGATGGAGAGCGACATTTCTCAGGGGAGACAATACCATAACTGCTGAAAAACCCAGAATTGATGGATTTGACAGATGGGCGTAAGCCTGTTATAATGGCCTTGTTTGTATGTAACATTTTTGTAATAAATGGAGGCCGGATTTGAAGAGATACACAAGATATAGTGGTAAGATCATAGCAGCAGTTCTGGTACTTGCTACAGCAGTGCAGCAGCCAGTCTATGCAGCAGAATATAGTGACGCCAGGGATGTCAGATATGAGCAGGGCAGTACAGAGCTTTTAACCGCAGGAGTTGGCGAGCTTTTTGCAGCGGCTCCCTTGACGGAGGCCGAGTACATGCAGATTGCAAAAGAGGCAGAAGGAGCGCTCTGGGGATATACCCATCTGGGCATCTGCAATGTAGATGAAAATAACTTAAATATCAGGAAAGATCCAAACGAAGAAGGAAAGTTAGTTGGAAAGCTGCCTAAAAACGCTGCCTGCGAGATCGTAAGCAGCGAGGACGGATGGGCCTATATCACCTCCGGGAAGGTGGAAGGCTATGTAAAGGAGGACTATCTCCTTACCGGATATGAAGCCAAGAAAAAGGGCGAAGAGCTTGCCAGCGCCATTGCCGTTTCCAAGACAGACGGACTGAATATCAGAGAGGAGCCCAGTACCGAGGCAGAGGTGGTTACACAGGTTGCAAACGGCGAGTCCCTTGAGATTGCGGAAATCTACAACAATGGGTGGATCAAGGTTTTCCTGGATGACGAGGAAGTATATATTTCCGAAGATTATGTGGATGTGAAATCTGATTTGGATACCGCCATTACCATGACAGAGCTTTTGTATGGACAGGGCGTGTCCGATGTAAGAGTAGATCTTTGCCAGTACGCAAAGCAGTTTTTAGGGAACCCCTATGTATGGGGCGGAACCAGCCTTACAAACGGAGCGGACTGCTCGGGCTTTGTACTGAGTGTTTTCAAGAAATACGGAGTATCCCTGCCCCATTCTTCCAGGGCCCAGGCCAATATGGGCGCTTCCATTTCCGCATCGGAATTAAAGCCCGGAGATCTGGTCTTTTATGCAAAGGGCGGAAGCATTAACCATGTGGCGATTTATATCGGAGGCGGACAGGTGATCCATGCCAGCAGCCCTAAGACGGGAATTAAGATTTCCTCTTATAATTACAGGACTCCCTATAAAATGGTGCGGGTGCTTTACGATTAAAACAGTTCTTTACACAGAAGAAAAACTATGGTATTATCTTTAAGTATGATATTTAGCCGTTACCCGGAAGCCGGAAACTCCGACCACTTCTTAGTGACAGGTGATTAAAAACAGGAGGAGAAACAATGATCTCAAAAGAAAAGAAAACAGCAATCATGAAAGAGTATGCAAGATTTGAAGGTGATACAGGTTCACCGGAGGTTCAGATCGCAGTTCTTTCCGCAAGAATTCAGGAGCTCACCGAGCATTTAAAGGCTCATCCCAAGGATAACCATTCCAGAAGAGGTATGTTCAAGATGGTTGGTCAGAGACGTGGTCTTCTTGCTTATCTGAAGGAGAAGGACATCGAGAGATATCGTGCTCTGATTGAGAAGCTGGGTCTTAGAAAGTAAAACAGCAGTTTTAAGGCGGAGTATGCCGAGTTTATCGGCCTCCGCCTTTTTTGGCAAAGGTGTCCTGGTGTCAGCCGGCTTCGTCAAGAAGTAACATAAGTTCTTTTGGAAAAGAGGGCGTATGTTGCTTTTTGACAGGAGACAGGAAGGTCTCGGACGGTGAACACGATGGCTCCTTTCATAAAAACTGAACAGCAATAGGAGAAAAGGAGAAAAAAATATGTACAAGACGTTTTCAATGGAACTGGCCGGCCGTACACTCAGCGTTGATGTGAACAGAGTGGGAAAACAGGCAAATGGATGTGCGTTTATGCATTATGGTGAGACCACAGTGCTTTCTACGGCAACAGCATCTGACAAGCCCAGAGATGGAATTGACTTTTTCCCTCTCAGCGTAGAATATGAAGAGAAGCTTTATGCAGTAGGAAAGATCCCGGGAGGCTTTAATAAGAGAGAAGGAAAGGCAAGCGAAAATGCCATTCTGACCAGCCGTGTAATTGACAGGCCTATGCGTCCCTTATTCCCGAAGGATTACAGAAATGATGTTACCTTAAACAATATGGTCATGAGTGTGGATCCTATGTGCCGCCCTGAGCTGGTTGCCATGCTGGGTGCCGCCATTGCCACATGTATTTCCGATATTCCCTTTGACGGCCCCTGCGCAATGACACAGGTTGGAATGATTGATGGAGAATTTGTCATTAACCCGACCCAGGAGCAGTGGAAGAAGGGTGACCTGAACCTGACGGTAGCATCTACCTCCGAAAAGGTAATCATGATCGAAGCAGGCGCTAATGAGATCCCGGAAGCAAAGATGATCGAGGCTATTTATAAGGCTCATGAGATCAATCAGACGATCATTGCTTTTATCAACCAGATCGTAGCAGAGGTTGGTAAGAAGAAGCATGAGTATACAAGCTGTGCAGTTCCGGAAGAGCTCTTTGCTGCAATTAAGGAGCTGGTGCCTCAGGAAGAAATGGAAGCAGCAGTCTTTACCGATGAAAAGCAGGTAAGAGAAGAAAATATTAAGGCGATCACAGAAAAGCTGGAAGAAGCTTTTGCAGAAAAGGAAGAATGGCTTGCTGTTCTGGGCGAGGCAATCTATCAGTATGAGAAAAAGACTGTCCGCAAGATGATCTTAAAGGATCACAAGCGTCCTGACGGCCGTGAGATCACACAGATCCGTCCTCTTTCTGCTGAGGTTGACATTATCCCCAGAGTACACGGCTCTGCTATGTTTACCCGTGGACAGACACAGATCTGTAACGTATGTACGCTGGCACCTTTGTCTGAGCAGCAGAAGTTAGACGGCTTAGATGAAAATGAAGTGAGCAAGCGTTATATGCATCATTATAATTTCCCTTCCTATTCAGTAGGAGAGACCAAGCCCTCCAGAGGACCTGGAAGAAGAGAGATCGGTCATGGAGCTCTTGCAGAGAGAGCGCTTGTTCCGGTACTTCCTTCTGAGGAAGAGTTCCCTTATGCGATCCGTACGGTTTCAGAGACCTTTGAATCCAACGGTTCCACCTCTATGGCATCTACCTGTGCATCCTGTATGTCCCTGATGGCGGCAGGTGTTCCGATTAAGAAGATGGTAGCTGGTATTTCCTGTGGTCTTGTGACCGGAGAAACAGATGACGATTTCGTTCTGCTGACAGATATCCAGGGTCTTGAGGACTTCTTTGGAGATATGGACTTTAAGGTAACCGGTACAACAGAGGGAATTACTGCGATCCAGATGGATATTAAGATCCACGGTCTTACCAGACCGATTGTAGAAGGTGCAATTTCCAGATGCCGTGATGCCAGACTTTTTATTATGGATAACTGCATGAAGAAAGCAATCGCAGCACCCAGACCGGAGGTTGGCAAGTATGCACCGAAGATCATTTCTCTTCAGATTGATCCTGAGAAGATCGGCGATGTTGTGGGACAGCGTGGAAAGACGATCAATGAGATCATTGCCCGCACCGGTGTGAAGATCGATATTACAGATGACGGAAAGGTTTCTATCTGTGGAACAGAGCCTGAAATGATGAACAAGGCTCTTGAGTATGTTAAGACCATTGTAACGGATTATCAAGAGGGACAGATCTTCCAGGGTATCGTTGTAAGCATTAAGGAATTTGGCGCTTTCGTGGAATTTGCTCCCGGTAAGGAAGGAATGGTTCATATTTCCAAGATTGCAAAGCAGAGGATCAACCGCGTTGAGGATGTACTGACACTTGGCGATAAGGTTACGGTTGTCTGCCTTGGAAAAGACAAGATGGGAAGAATGAGCTTCTCCATGAAGGATGTAGCACAGCAATAAGAAAGAAAAAGAGTATAAAAAGTAGGACGCACCTTTTGCAGGATTGCAGAGGGTGCGTCTTTTTTGTGGAATAACTTGGCCATGCTTACATATATTGAGGTAAGGGGTGAATGCGATGACAAGACAAGAGGAAATATTACGGATCTTTCCGGATTATATGCGGGATCGATGGGAAAAACCGCTTCGCAGTGCGGACAAACTTCAGGAAATAAGGCTGGGAGTGGGAAGGCCGGTCCGTTTTTTGATCGCAGGGGAAGAGTTCTTTTTATCCTGTAGGGGAAATATCAGTAAAAATATAGAGGACGCCTGGTACATTACAGAACGGGAAATGGAAGAGACCCTGAAAAAGGTATGTCATTATTCCATGTACGCCTTTGAGAATGAGATCAGGCAGGGATTTCTGACAGTTCCGGGAGGGCACCGGATCGGCGTGGCTGGCCAGGTCATAATGGGGGAAAACGGATGCATCAGAAATATGAGCCATATCCGTTTCCTGAATATCCGCATTTCCCATGAGATCCTGGGGGTAGCAAATCCGGTCATGCCTTATCTTTATGAAAGAGGAAGGGTGCAGAATACGCTTCTGATCTCCCCGCCGGGCTGTGGAAAAACAACCATGCTGCGGGACATTGTGCGACAGATATCGGAAGGAAATCTGTATGGAAAAGGCCGCCAGGTGGGAGTTGTGGACGAGCGGTCAGAGATTGCGGGAAGCTTTATGGGCATTCCTCAAAACAATGTAGGGATCAGGACGGATGTGCTGGATGCCTGTCCCAAAGCCCTTGGCATGATGCTGCTGATGCGTTCTATGGCGCCCTCTGTGGTTGCAGTGGACGAGGTGGGGGGCGAGACGGACATGAGAGCCATTTATCAGGTGCTTTCCTGCGGAAGCAGCGTGGTGGTCACCATGCACGGAAATTCCATGGAGGATGCCAGAAGACATATGAGGTGCAGAAACGGGGAGCAGATGGAGCTTTTTGAACGATTCCTGTTTCTGGAAAAGGAAAGAGGGATCTGCCGGGTGAGGGAAATCCTGGATTTCCAGGGAAAAAGGCTGTATCCGGAAAGAGAGGAAAGGGAATGCGGCAGCTTTTTGGATGCCTGCTAGTGATTGCAGGCTGCGTGGGATTTGCATATCTTATGTGCCTGGAACTGAGTGACAGGATCAGATTTTTAAAGGAAATATGCAGGATTTATGAAGAACTGCAGTATTACATAGCCTATCAGAGAACCCCGGTTTCAGAGGCAATGAAAGCCATGGCCCGTAAGCAGGAGCCGCTTTTGGGGGAGGCTCTTTGTGAGGTCGCGGAAGGAATGGAAAAAGGGAAGGAGCTGCAAAAGCTCTGGCAGCAGAGCATTGGCGAGGCGCTTTTAAAAACACCGCTTAAGGAGGAGGAAAGAAGACTGCTGCTTGATTTTCCGGGGCGGCTTGGTTATCTGGAGGGACAGGCGCAGGCAGAGGCGTTTGCGGAGCCCCTGCGGGAGGCTCAAAGGAGGATCGCACAGCTTTATGAAGTACAAAAAAATAGAAATAAGGTGGTAATGAGCCTGGGGCTTGCAGGAGGAATACTTCTTTCCTTGGTTCTGGTTTAGACCATGCTGATAAGGAGAGAACATATGGGCATCAACCTGATTTTTAAAATAGCGGCGGTAGGGATTTTGATCACGATCCTGAGCCAGGTCCTGAAACACAGTGGCAGGGAGGAACATGCCTTTTTGATCAGCCTGGCGGGTCTGATCCTGGTTCTGACCTGGATCCTGCCCTATATTTATGATCTGTTTGTGATGATACAGGATCTGTTCTGGATGTAAGGAAAGGAAAAACATGGAAGTAATAAAAATAGGAATTCTGGGAGTGACAGGGGTTCTTCTGGCGCTGCAGTTTCGGACAAACAGACCGGAATACGGGATTTATCTTGGGACAGTCATCTGCCTCCTTATTTTTGCCTGTTCCCTGAAAGGACTGGAGGTTCTCATGGATAAGACAAGGCAGCTTGAACAGTACCTGAAAGGCAGTGAAAGCTATCTGGCAGTGCTGTTTAAAGCGGTAGGGATCACTTATGTATGTGAATTCTGCGCATCGATCTGTAAGGACGCAGGATATGGAGCGGTGGCGGGACAGATTGAGATCTTCGGAAAACTGTCAGTGCTTTTGCTGGGGCTTCCGATTCTGGTTTCGGTGGTAGAAAATATCAGTGCGATTACAGGGTGAGGACTGGAAGGATGAAACGAATATGCGTTTTTTTGACAGCATTTTTATTGCTTTTCCGGCTTTGGCCAGTGCAGGAGCTTCACGCCTCAGCAGGGGAAGAGCAAAAGTACATAGATCAATGGCTTTCTTCACTGGAAATTGAAAATCTGGATCAGGATATCCGGGAGCTTCTGCCGGAAATGCACATAGATGCGGAAGCTCTGTTTATGATGATCCTTGAGGGAAAGGTGCTGACGGCCGTGGGAGAGCTTGCATCCCAGCTGAAGGGATGTTTTGTCAGCGAAATAGCGGGGATGCGCCAGGTGTTTTTATCCATTCTGGTTCTGGGAGTGCTGTCGGCGCTCTTTTCCGGTTTTTCGGATCTGTTCGCAGGACAGCAGATGGTAGAAGCAGGGTTTTATTTTTTGTATCTTTTTCTGATCATGCTGCTCACAAGGGTTTTTATGACGGTCTCGGAAATAGCGACCCAGGCAGTTGAGAATATTATCCTGTTTGTAAGACTTTTGATCCCCACTTATTTTGTAGCAGTGGGAACAGCCTGCGGGACCACAACCGCAGCTTTTTATTATGAGATGATGCTGGTGCTTTCTTACCTTGTGGAACGGTTTCTGGGAGCTTTCCTGATTCCCTTTATCTATAGCTATGTGCTTCTGGCGCTGCTTAACGGTATCTGGATCGAGGAAAAACTGACGCTTCTTCTGGACTTTATGAAAAAGGCCATACAGATGGCATTAAAGATTTCTCTGGGAGCGGTAACCGGCCTCAGCCTGGTACAGGCAGTGATCGTTCCGGTTGCCGACCAGCTTAAGATCTCGGCAATGAGAAAAGCGCTGTCAGCCCTGCCGGGAGTGGGAAATCTGGCAGAGGGAGTAACGGAGCTGATGATCGGTTCGGCGGTGCTGATCAAGAACAGTATGGGCGTTTTTCTGCTGCTGGTCTTATTGGCAGGCAGCATCCTGCCTCTTTTAAAGATCCTGCTGGCAGCCGGGGCAGTAAAGCTGGGAGCTGCGGTGGCGGGGATTGTCAGCGATAAAAGGCTGTCAGGCTGCACAGACAGAGTAGGAGAAGGCTGCCTTTTGCTTTTCCGCTGCGTGTTTACGGCAATGGCCTTGTTTCTGATCGTGATCGCCGTTGTAGCCTATATGGTCTCTGGATAGGAGAAACAGCATATGATAACGATGATAAAGAATATCTGTATTTTCATGCTGATTGCACAGGCGGTCCTCTTTTTTGTGCCTGGGAATTCCTATATGAAATATGTAAGGGTGCTGGTAGGGATCCTGATGATCATGGGAATTGTGGGGCCGCTGTTTGAGCTTTTTACAGACAGCACGGTAAAGGATGAGATTCTGCAGGAGCAAAAGGCCCTTACGGATCAAATCGGGGACCTTGAAGGTCAGATGGAAGCAGGGGAGGAAACCATGGCAATTTACAGTGGAATTGAGGAAGAAATCAGGGAAAGGCTGGCAGAGACGGATCCTGACTATACGGTACAGAAGGTTACGCTGATGGAGGAAAAGGATCACAGCTTACGGATCGAACTGACCGTGGCAAGGAAGGATCGAAAGATATGGGTAAGCCAGGTCGAAATCGGACAGAAGGATACAAAGGAGGAAGAAAGGCTCCGTACGGTCTATGCAGAGAGTCTTTCCATTTCACCCGAACAGATCGAACTGATCTTAAAATAGGACGGGAGGTGATGGCGGCGGAAAAGAAAAAGCTTGAGAAATGGAAGGGAAAACTGAATAAAAACAATTTTCTGATCCTGGTTCTTCTGGGCGTTTTGCTGCTGGTGGCAGCATGGCCGGTGGAAAAGGATAAGACGGTAAAGTCCAGTCAATGGGACAGTGAAAGTGCTACCATAAAAGAAACAGAAAAGACAGAGGAGGAAACCGTGGCGGACAGTGCGTTACAGAGCTTTGCCGCAGATTATGAAAGCAGAATGGAGGAGCGCCTGCGCATACTGCTTTCCGGCATGGAAGGAGTGGGACAGGTACAGGTGATGATCACCTTTGAGGATACAGGGGAGTGGATTGTAGAAAAGGATGATCAGGAAAAGATAGGAGGTAGCACGGAGGTGGATTCTGCCGGGGGAAGCCGGAATACTTCAGATGTCACAAAACAGCAGGAAACCGTATTTGTAAACGGGGAAACGCCTTTCGTAAGACAGCGGATCCTGCCCAGGGCGGAAGGGGCTGTGATCTGCGCAGAAGGGGGAGGCAATCCGCAGACAGCCAGAAAAGTCAAAAGCGCAGTCCAGGCTTTGTTTGGAATTGAACCGCAGAAGATCGTAGTGGAGGAGCGGAAAAAGAATGAAAAAAGTTAAGCGGACACTCTTGCTCCATCGGTGCTAAAACGGAAAGTCCATACATAGAATTACTATAGTTAAAATAGTATCAAGGGAAAAAGGAGATACGGACTTGAAAAATATGGTGAAGAAAAATCAGATCATGATTACGGCATTAGCGATTATGATCGCAGTGGCAGGGTATCTGAATTTTGCAGGAGGCAAGATTACAGAGGAAGACATCGTTACAACCGGAGCAGACAAAGTGATGACAAATGAAACAGCCGCAGGAACGGATCAGGAGGTGGCTGCCTTATTTGAAATTTCAGATGAAGACATGGAGCAGGCACAGTATGGCGACATAGAAAGCCTTGATTCCGATCAGGTGGTGCTGGAAGAAAACTATCTGGATGAAACCATGGATGAAGCAATGATGGCTGAAAATGGCGAGGAAGGACTTTTGGAGGCCCAAAATACGGAAAATCAGATTTCTGAGACAGAAACGCCGGGGGAAGCAGTATTTACATCTGCCTCTAGTCTGGGAACGCTTTCCGGAGCGCGGCTGCAAAAGGAGCAGACCAGGGCCAGAAATAAGGAGACCCTTCTTGAGATCATCAATAATGTAAATATTACCGAGGAACAAAAGCAGAAGGCAGTGGATAATATGATTGCCATGACGGATATTGCCGAAAAGGAAACGGCAGCGGAAATCCTTCTGGAAAGCAAGGGATTTGAAGACGTAGTGGTGAGCATTACCGATAATACAGTGGATGTGGTAGTGAGCGCCGCAGAACTGACAGAGGCAGAGCGGGCGCAGATCGAGGATATTGTGATCCGCAAGACAGGAATTGCACCGGAAAATATTGTGATCAGCACGCTTGCTGATCAGTAAAATAAAAAGATGCTATATTTTGAAAAATGTGGTATCCTATTACAGAAGTAAAAGAAAGGATATGCCTTATGAAAAGAGTATTTTTAATTGTTTTGGACAGTGTGGGAATAGGAGCTATGGATGATGCAGATAAGTTTGGGGATGCAGGAACCAATACTTTACGGTCTGCATCCAGAGGCTCCTGTTTCCATGTACCCAATATGGAACAGATGGGATTATTTAACATTGACGGAATGGATTGGCACGAAGGGGTAAAAAAACCTACTGCAGGGTATGCCAGAATGACGGAAGCGTCACAGGGAAAGGATACGACCATTGGACACTGGGAGATAGCAGGCCTGATCTCTCACAAGCCGCTCCCGGTTTATCCCCAGGGATTTCCGGATGACGTCATAGAAGCCTTTGAGAAGATGACGGGAAGAGGCGTTCTTTGCAATAAGCCTTATTCCGGAACAGAAGTCATAAAGGACTATGGAGATGAACATGTAAAGACCGGAAAGCTGATCGTTTATACTTCAGCAGACAGTGTGTTTCAGATCGCAGCCCATGAAAGCGTGGTCCCTGTGGAAACCCTTTATGAATACTGCCGTATGGCCAGAAAGCTGCTGACCGGAAAACACAGTGTGGGCAGAGTGATCGCAAGACCGTTTGTAGGGGAATCCGGAGCCTATGTGAGAACAACAAACAGACACGATTTTTCCCTGGAGCCTACAGGAACAACCATGCTGGATGTGCTGAAGGAGGCAGGAAAAGATGTGATCGGTGTGGGAAAGATCAAAGATATTTTTGCAGGACGGGGTGTCACTTCCTATGTATACACCAAGGGGAATGCAGATGGAATTGATAAGACGTTAGGATACCTGGATCAGGATTTTGATGGACTTTGCTTTATCAATCTGGTAGATTTCGATATGCTTTACGGACATAGAAATGATATTGAAGGCTATGCAAAGGCGCTTACAGAGTTTGACAAGGCGCTGCCGTCCATAATCGGAAAAATGAGAGAGGATGATCTTTTGATGATCACGGCAGATCATGGCTGTGATCCGGGATATACAGTATCTACAGATCATTCCAGAGAACATACCCCTCTTCTCCTGTACGGAAAAACAGTGAAACCGGGAAATTACGGAACCAGGGATACCTTTGCGGACATTGGAGCCACTGTGCTTGATTACCTGGGAGTAGAAGGTGGGATTGCCGGCAGTTCACTTCTGTAGAAGAAAGATACTTGGAGGAAAAAGCGTGAATAATTACGAAAAGGAAATCAACAGAAGAAGGACTTTTGCCATTATCTCCCACCCGGATGCAGGAAAGACAACACTGACGGAAAAGTTTCTGCTTTATGGAGGGGCCATCAATCTTGCGGGAAGCGTAAAAGGAAAGGCCACTGCCAGGCATGCAGTATCAGACTGGATGGAAATTGAAAAGGAAAGAGGTATTTCTGTGACCTCTTCTGTGCTGCAGTTTGAATATGACGGATTTTGCATCAATATTTTGGATACGCCCGGACACCAGGATTTCTCAGAGGATACCTACAGAACCCTGATGGCTGCCGATTCGGCGGTGATGGTGATCGATGCTTCCAAGGGTGTGGAAGCCCAGACCAGAAAGCTGTTCAAGGTCTGCGTTATGCGCAAAATCCCGATCTTTACCTTTATCAACAAAATGGACCGGGATGCCAATGATACCTTTGAGCTTTTGGATGAAATTGAAAAGGAGCTTGGGATCGCCACTTGTCCTGTTAACTGGCCTATCGGCTCAGGAAAGGGCTTTAAAGGGGTGTACGACAGGGACAGGCAGCTTGTGATCACTTATTCGGATACTGAGAAGGGAACGAAGGAAGGGGAAAGCAGGGAGATCTCCATGGAGGATGGAGCGGCGCTGCTTGAGGCCATCGGACAGGAAGCAAAGGACAAGCTTACAGAAGAGATCGAGCTTCTGGATGGAGCCAGTGCAGAATTTGATCTGGAACAGGTACAGGCAGGAAACCTGACCCCGGTCTTTTTCGGATCGGCGCTGACCAATTTCGGAGTAGAATTTTTCCTGCAGCATTTTTTGAAAATGACCACAACGCCTCTTGCAAGGAAGGCAGATATTGGACTGATCTCGCCTACCCAGCATGATTTCTCGGCCTTTGTGTTCAAAATCCAGGCAAATATGAACAAGGCTCATCGTGACAGGATTGCTTTTATGCGTATCTGCTCCGGCAAGTATGAGGCCAGCATGGAGGTAAGGCATGTACAGGGAAACAAGGTCATGCGTCTTTCACAGCCCCAGCAGATCATGGCAAGTGAGAGAAAGATCCTGGACGAGGCCTATGCAGGAGATATTATCGGCGTATTTGATCCGGGTATTTTTTCCATCGGAGATACGCTGTGCATGCCGAAGGAACAGTTTAAATACGAAGGGATCCCTACCTTTGCACCGGAGCATTTTGCCAGGGTGCGCCAGGTGGATACCATGAAAAGAAAGCAGTTTGTAAAAGGAATTACACAGATCGCACAGGAGGGCGCAATCCAGATCTTCCAGGAATATAATACCGGTATGGAAGAGATCATTGTGGGTGTGGTCGGCGTCCTGCAGTTTGATGTTTTGAAGTACAGACTGGAAAATGAATATAATGTAGAAATTAAGCTGGAACCGCTTCCATATGAACATATCCGCTGGATTGAAAACAAGGATGTGGATCTGAAAGCGCTTGTGGGAACCTCTGATATGAAGAAGATCAAGGATCTTAAGGGAAATCCTCTGCTTTTATTTGTCAATGCATGGAGCGTGGGAATGACTTTGGACCGGAATAAGGGACTGGTACTTTCGGAATTCGGTCGAAGCTGATCGGAAAGGCGTGATATCCATTTGAAAAAGAAGTATATTGGCACAATCTGTTTTTTGATCCTGCTTATTCTGACCGGCTGCAGCAGTCTGCAGAAAACCGGAGAGACACAGGAGAAGGAGCAGCAGGGTGAAACGCTGCAGGAATATCCTGCAGGGACGGAAAAAGAGGACAGCATCACAGAGCAGCCAAAGGAGGCCGAGGAGACTGGCAATGCAAACATTGAAAATCTGCCTGTGCTGCCCAGAGAAGAAGTGGAGCGCCAGAAGGCACAGCAAAAAGGCTTGTTTTATTATGACCGGCTGTCAGAACAGGAACAGACTGTATATGCGGAGATCCTGACCATTCTTCAGGAGTTTGGAGAAGGGATCGGTATATCCAGCACGCAGACAGAGGAGATTGAAAAGGTCTTTGAGTGTGTGCTGAATGATCACCCTGAAATCTTTTATGTAGATGGGTATACTTTTACCAGATATACAATGGGCGACCTGGTAAAAAAGATCACCTTTTCGGGAACTTATCAGATATCCCGGGAAGAGGCCTATAACAGACAGCTTATCATTGACGAATACACCGGGAACTGCCTGGGAAGCATACCGGATGGGCTGGATGAATACGGCAGAACAAAGTATATTTATGAATATATCATTATGAGCACCGAATATGACGCCCAGGCGCCGGATAACCAGAATATCTGCTCCGTGTTTTTACGGGGGAGAAGCGTGTGCCAGGGATATGCCAAGGCAACCCAGTATCTGCTGGCCAGAGCGGGAATAGAGGCAACCCTTGTTATGGGGCGGGTGTCCGGCGGCGAGGGACATGCATGGAACCTGGTAAAATTGGACGGGCAGTACTATTATGTGGACACCACCTGGGGAGACGCATCCTATCAGCTGGTAGAGGGAGACAGATCTGCAGAAAGCGGAAGCCTTCCTCCCATTAATTATGATTACCTGTGCGTGACTACGCAGCAGATGCAAAAGACGCATACGCTGGAATCCATGGTGGAAATGCCGCTTTGCACCTCTATGAAGGATAATTATTATGTGCGTGAAGGCCTGTATTTTACGGAAGTGGATGAAGAAAAGCTTTCCCAGGTATTTGCAAGGGCCTATGAAAGCGGAAGCGGATATATCACTTTGAAATGCGCAGAGGAAGGGTGCTACATTGAGATGCGGAAGTATCTGATCGAGGAACAGCAGATCTTTCGCTTCCTGAGCAGCGGAGAGGGAACTGTGTCCTATGCAGAGAACGAGGAGCAGCAGAGCCTGAGCTTCTGGCTTTAGAAAATCCCTGCCGGGACTATGCAAAAACATGTTTTTTTGTTATTATTATCTGTAACAGGGCTTGCGACAGCAGGAAAGAAAGGAACAAAATTATGGAAAAAACTTTTGAACAGAACACATATGTATTGCAGGAAGATGAAGAACTTGGATCTGTGAAGATTGCAGATGATGTTGTGGCAATGATCGCCGGTCTGGCCGCTACAGAAGTAGAGGGAGTGGCTTCTATGGCAGGAAATGTTACCAACGAACTTTTGAACCGGGTAGGTGTGAAAAATCTGGCAAAAGGTGTAAAGGTGGAAGTGCTCGGCAAGAATGTAAAGGCAGAGCTGGCGCTGATCGTTGAATACGGCTATAATATTCCTTCTGTTTCCCAGAAGGTACAGGATAAGGTTAAGACGACTATTCAAAATATGACAGGACTTGAGGTGACGGATGTGGATGTCCGCATTGCCGGAGTCAATATGCAAAAATTAAAATAAGAACGCAGGGTGAATGCTCATGAGCAGAAGAGAAATGAGGGAGCAGATCTTTAAGCTGCTTTTCAGGGTAGAGTTCAATCAGAGAGAGGAAATGCCGGAGCAGGAGCAGTTTTTCTTTGAGGACGAAGAAAATACTGCCGCTTTGAAGGACTGTGACCAGATCAGGGACAAGGTAAACAGGATCGTAGAAAAGCTGGATGAGATCGATGAGAAACTCAATATGACGGCAGAAGGCTGGCAGACGAAACGTATGGGAAAGGTAGATCTTACCATATTAAGGCTTGCTGTTTATGAAATCAAATATGATGAGGACATTCCCACAGGAGTGGCGATTAACGAGGCGGTGGAGCTTGCCAAAAAGTTCGGGCAGGATTCTTCTCCGGCTTTTGTAAACGGAGTGCTGGCAAAATTTGCATAGGCAGACAGAATATGCAGAATGTTTATACCGTAGGACAAGTAAATTCATACATTAAAAATATGTTCGCGCAGGATTTTTTACTGCAGGAGCTTTCCGTTAAGGGAGAAGTAAGCAACTGCAAGTACCATTCCTCCGGACATATTTATTTTACCTTAAAGGATCTCAAAGGAACCATCTCCTGCATTATGTTTGCAGGGAACCGCAATAAGCTGTCGTTCCGCTTACAGGAAGGAATGGCAGTGGTAGTCAGAGGGACCATTGATGTTTATGAGCGGGACGGCAGGTATCAGATGTATGCAAAGGAGATTTCCAGGGAGGGAGCCGGAGCCCTTTATGAACGCTATGAAAGGCTGCGGCAGGAGCTTCTGGAAAGAGGAATGTTTGCACCTGAGTACAAAAAGCCGATCCCTGCTTATGTAAAGACCCTGGGAGTAGTAACTGCCCCTACGGGTGCGGCGGTTCGAGACATCATTAACATTGCATCCAGAAGAAACCCCTATGTACAGATCATTTTATATCCGGCTCTGGTGCAGGGCGAAAATGCAGCCGAAAGCATTGTAAAGGGAATTCAAATGCTGGAGCGGCGCAGGGTAGATGTGATCATTGTGGGACGGGGAGGAGGTTCTATTGAGGATCTCTGGGCCTTTAATGAGGAAATCGTGGCGCAGGCGGTTTTTGACTGCCAGATCCCGATCATTTCCGCAGTAGGCCATGAAACAGATACCACGATTATTGATTATGTAGCAGATTTAAGAGCGCCTACGCCATCAGCAGCGGCAGAACTGGCAGTATGCGATATATCTGCTCTTTTTGTAAGACTGGATACGATCAAAAGAACCATGGAACGGCAGCTGCGCTCCAAAATACATCTGTACCGGGAGCGGCTTCAGAAATGGGAGGCAAGGCTTGCGAAAGACAGTCCGATTGGAAGGATCAGGGAAAGACGGGCATATCTGGTAGCATTGGAAGACCGGCTCCAAAATGGCATGAAGGAGCATTTAAAGGAACGCAGACACAGGCTGGCGCTTTATATTGAAATGTTAAAGGGACTGTCTCCTCTTGACAAGCTGAACCAGGGCTATTCCTATGTGACAGATGAAAAGGGAAATACGGTCAATGACATCCAAAAAGTCCAGGTAGAGGACAGATTGCAGATTTACGTCAAAAACGGTAAAATCCATGCAAAAGTGTTTGGAAAGCAGGAAAGAGAAAGCATAGGGAGCAAAACATGAAAGCGGAAGAGCAGGAAATGCAGGAGGGCTTTCAGCTTGAGGAAGCCTTTGAAAAACTGGAAAAAACAGTGGAAGCGCTGGAAAGGGAGGACATTTCCCTTGAGGAGTCCTTTCGGATCTATCAGGAGGGAATGGAGCTTCTAAAAAAATGCAATCTGGAGATCGACCAGGTAGAAAAAAAGGTGCTGGTACTGAATGAAGATGGAGAAAGCCATGAATTTTAAAGAAGCATTAGAGAAAAAGGTTGTCCATGTGGAGGAAATTTTAGGGAGCTTCCTTCCCAAAGAAGAAGGTTTTCAGAAAGTGGTTCTGGAAGCAATGAATTACAGCATTATGGCAGGAGGAAAAAGACTGCGTCCTATTATGATGGAGGAAAGCTACCATCTTCTTGGGGGCAGGGGGAAATTTGTGGAGCCCTTTATGGCAGCGCTGGAAATGATCCATAATTATTCCCTGGTACATGATGATCTTCCGGCCATGGACAATGATGAATACCGGAGAGGCAGAAAGACCACCTGGAAGGTTTATGGAGACGGAATGGCCATTCTGGCCGGGGACGGGTTATTAAATTATGCTTATGAAACAGCAGTGACAGCCTTTTCCATGACGGAAGACAGGGAAGAACTGAAAAGGGTGGCAAGAGCTCTTGAAGTGCTTACCCGGAAAGCCGGAGTTTATGGAATGATCGGAGGACAGACTGCTGATATAGAAGCGGAGTCCAAGGAACAGATAACAGAAGAACTGCTTTTATTTATTGATGAGAATAAAACAGCAGCGCTGATGCAGGCGGCGTTTATGATCGGGGGGATCTTAGCCGGTGCGTCGGAGGAAGCCATAAATAAACTGGAACGGGCCGCTTATGATATTGGAATTGCCTTTCAGATCCAGGATGATATCCTTGATGTTACAAGTACCACGGAGGTGCTTGGCAAACCGGTGGGAAGCGATGAGAAAAATCATAAACTGACTTATGTTTCCCTTCATGGTCTGGATCAGGCAAAGGAAGAGGTATGCAGGCTTTCCGGTGAAGCTGTCCATATTCTTAAGGGACTTGGAGAGGAAAATGACTTTCTGATAGAACTGATCCATTCTTTGATCAAACGGGAAAAGTAATCTGTCATATTCAGGAAGGACACAAGAAAAGAAGGTTGAAAGAATGTTGCTTGACAAGATAAAAGGCGTGGGGGATATTAAAAAAATAAATCCGCAGGATTATCCGGAGCTTGCTCAGGAGATCCGGGATTTCCTGATCGAAAAGATCTCCAAAACGGGGGGACATCTGGGTTCCAATCTGGGGGCAGTGGAGCTTACCATGGCGCTGCATCTGTCTTTAAATCTTCCAAAGGATAAGGTGATCTTTGACGTGGGACATCAGTCCTATACACATAAGCTCCTTACGGGAAGAAGGGAAGGCTTTGAAACACTGCGCAAGTATGGAGGAATGAGCGGCTTCCCCAAACGGAAGGAAAGCGACTGCGACTGTTTTGACACAGGACACAGCTCAACTTCTATTTCAGCAGGCCTGGGACTTGTAAAGGCAAGGGATATCCAGGGCGGCAATGAGACCATTGTTTCCGTAATAGGCGACGGCGCACTGACCGGCGGAATGGCTTATGAGGCCCTGAACAATGCGGCAAAGCTGGAAACGAACTTTATCATTGTGCTCAACGACAATAACATGTCCATCTCGGAAAACGTGGGGGGCATGTCAAAATATTTAAACAACATTCGGACGGCAAATGCATACCTTGACATTAAGGAAGGCGTCTACAACACCTTAAAGGAGATCCCAAAAGGCGATAAGGTGGTAGAAGGGATCCGCAAGGCCAAAAAGAGCTTTAAGCAGCTTGTGGTTCCGGGCATGTTTTTTGAAGATATGGGGATCACATATTTAGGGCCTGTGGACGGTCATGATATTTCAGCCATGCTCCGGGTCTTTCAGGAAGCAAAACGTATCCGGAATGCTGTGATCGTACATGTGATCACGGAAAAGGGAAAGGGATTTGAACCGGCAGAACGTCATCCTGCCAGATTTCATGGAACGGAACCCTTTGATATCAGTACAGGACTTCCTACCAAACCAAGGACAATGGCAAATTATACAGATATTTTTTCAACGGTGATGCTGAAGCTGGCTGCCCGGGATGAAAAGGTGGTAGCGATCACAGCAGCCATGCCGGACGGAACCGGACTGAAACGGTTCCGCAATACCTATCCGGAGCGTTTTTTCGATGTGGGGATTGCGGAGGAGCATGCGGTTACTTTTGCAGCAGGCTTAGCGGCAGGGGGCTTAAAGCCGGTGGTGGCAATTTATTCCTCCTTCCTGCAAAGAGCCTATGACCAGATCCTGCATGATGTCTGTATTCAAAATCTGCCCGTCATATTTGCCATAGACCGGGCGGGACTTGTGGGAAGTGATGGAGAAACCCATCAGGGAATTTTTGACCTTTCCTATTTATCTTCCATACCGGGAATGCATATTATGGCACCCAAAAACAAATGGGAGCTGTCTGATATGATGAAGTTTGCCGTGAACCTTCAGGGGCCTGTTGCCATCCGTTACCCCAGGGGAGAGGCTTATGCAGGGCTCCAGGAGTTCCGTGCGCCCATAGAGCTTGGAAAGGCTGAGCTTATTTATGCTGAGGGTCAGATATGCCTGATGGCAGTGGGAAGCATGGTGAAAACAGCCTGTGAGGTTCGGGAGCTTTTACAGGAAGCCGGTTATCGATGCAGCCTGATCAATGCCCGGTTTGTAAAGCCCATTGATGAGAGAGCGGTGAAGTGGGCGGCACGAAATCATCAGATGGTGGTTTCCATGGAAGAAAACGTAGCCTGCGGCGGTTACGGAGAAAAGGTCAGGGAAGCGCTTTTGAGAGTGGGAGAAGAAACAGCTTTTCTGCCTGTTTCTATTCCGGACGAGTATGTGGAGCATGGAAATGTGGACATCCTGAAAAAGGAGCTTGGCATTGATGCGCAGAGCATCTCCGAAAAGATCATAAAGGAAATGAAACGCCAGGGCGAATAATGGGAACTGCGCGGAAATGAGGAATAACATGAAGGTACGGTTAGATGTGCTTCTTGTAGAGAAAGGCTTTGCCGCTTCAAGGGAAAAGGCAAAAGCAATCATTATGGCCGGCAATGTTTTTGTGGACGGACAGAGGGAAGATAAGGCAGGGACGGCATTTGATCCTGACAAAATTCAGATAGAGGTAAGGGGCGCTGCCCTGAAATATGTGAGCAGAGGCGGACTGAAGCTGGAAAAGGCCATGGATCAGTTCGGCATATCCCTAAAGGAAAAGATCTGCATGGATATAGGAGCTTCCACCGGAGGCTTTACGGATTGTATGCTGCAAAACGGAGCCTGTAAGGTTTACAGCGTAGATGTGGGGCATGGCCAGCTTGACTGGAAGCTTCGTAATGACCCCCGTGTGGTCTGCATGGAAAAGACAAATTTTCGTTATATGAAGCCGGGAGATATAGAGGACAGCCTTGATTTTGCATCTGTGGATGTTTCCTTTATTTCCCTTACCAAAATTCTGCTCCCGGCAAGGGAGCTTCTTAAGGAAGAAGGAGAAATGGTGTGCCTGATCAAACCACAGTTTGAAGCTGGCAGGGAAAAGGTAGGAAAGAAAGGGGTTGTCAGAGACCCCTCTGTTCATGAGGAAGTAATTGAAAAAGTGATGAAACATGCAGATCAGATCGGCTTTGAGATTCTGCATCTGGATTTTTCACCGATCAAGGGCCCGGAAGGAAATATAGAATATCTGCTGCACATCCAGAAAAATGGCAGGACAAAGGAAGCAGAAGAAGAACTTACAGAAATGAAAAAGGAACTGATAGGGCAAACGGTAAAGAAAGCACATGAAGCTTTGGATGTCTGAGATCAGAGGTATGATATGGAGCATTTTTATGTGATCACCAATCCGTCTAAGGATAAGGGGCTGAAATATGCCGATTTTATCAGGGAATATCTCATAAAAAGAGGAAAGACCTGTATTGTGGACGGAGGAAGTGAAGGCAGGGAGACGGAAGGGTATACAGACAGTGGCAGAGTTCCCGGTGAGATTGACTGTGTGATCGTGCTGGGGGGTGACGGAACGCTGCTTCAGGCCGCAGCAGATCTGGGAAACAGAGAGATCCCGTTTTTGGGGATCAATCTTGGAACCCTTGGATTTCTGGCAGAGGTGAACGTTTCGGATATTGAAGAAGCCTTAGATAAGCTGATCACCGGAAATTATCAGGTAGAGGAGCGGATGATGCTTCACGGAACCTGTAAGAAGGATGGAAGAAGCATTGATGAGGCAAGAGCGCTTAACGATATTGTCATTACCAGAAAAGGATCCCTGCAGATCATTAATTTTAATATTTATGTGAATGGTAAGTTTTTGCACAGATACCATGCGGATGGGATGATCATTGCAACGCCTACCGGTTCCACGGGCTACAACCTGTCTGCAGGCGGTCCGGTGGCAACACCCGGTGCAAAGCTGATTCTGGTGTCTCCTATTTGTCCCCATTCCATGCAGAACAGAAGCATTGTTTTAGCGCCGGAGGATACGGTTACCATTGAGGTGGAAGAAAGCAGGGAGGGACAGATCCAGGAGGTAGAGGCCATATTTGACGGAAGCCATAAGCAAAGCCTTAGGACAGGCGATAAGCTTGAAATACGAAAATCCTGTAAAACAACGGGAATTATCAAACTCAGTCAGATGAGCTTTTTAGAGATCCTGCATAGGAAAATGAGCGACTGACAGGGTAGAAAGGCATGGGATTGCAATGAAAAAAAGCAGACATCAGAAGATAAAGGAACTGGTGGAAGAGTATGAGATTGAAACCCAGGAAGAACTGGCTGAGAAACTGAAGGAAGCCGGATATGTGGTGACCCAGGCAACCGTGTCAAGAGACATCAGGGAGCTGAAGCTTTCCAAAGTGCCCACAGGAGACGGAAGACAGAAATATGCCATACTGATCCACAGCGATCATTATCTCAGCGATAAATATCTCCGGGTTTTGAAGGATGGTTATGTATCTATGGATATGGCGCAGAATATCCTGGTGGTTAAAACCGTTTCCGGAATGGCCATGGCAGTTGCGGCGGCCATAGATGCAATGAAGCTGAAAGAGATTGTGGGATCCATTGCCGGAGATGATACCATTATGATGGCGGTCAGAACTGTGGAGGACACCCAGATCGTCATGGACAAGATCCGTGAGGTACTACAGGAGTAAAACCGACTGAGCGCTTTGAGAGAAGGGGCTTATGGAGGAAAATTTATGCTTGAAAGTTTACATGTAAAAAATCTTGCACTGATCGAAGAACAGGAGGTACAGTTTGGCAAGGGGCTGAATATCCTCACAGGCGAGACCGGAGCAGGAAAGTCCATAATCATTGGCTCCATCAATCTGGCTCTGGGAGCTAAGGCAGACAAAGAAGCCATCCGTTCCGGAGCGGAATATGCCCTGGTAGAGCTTGTTTTTTCCTTAACAGAGGAACAGAAAAAGCAGATCAAGGAGATGGATCTGCCCATAGAAGAAGACGGAACCTTTCTGTTGTCACGAAAGCTGATGCAGGGAACGAGTGTCTGCAGGGTGGGAGGAGAGCTTGTCAGCGCTTCCCAGCTAAAGGAGCTTTCCGGAATTCTGATCGATCTGTACGGGCAGCATGAACACCAGTCCCTGCTGAAACCAACCACCTATCAGAAAATGCTGGACGACTATGCCGGAAATGATATAGCCCTATGCAGGCAGCAGCTTTCCGAAAAACTGCAGGAATATCGGCAGATACAAAGAAAGCTGGAAGCGCAGAGCATGGATGCCGAGCAGAGGGAGCGGCAGGTCAGACTCCTTTCTTTCGAGGTGGAGGAAATCGAAGCTGCGGGACTTTGCCCGGAGGACGAGCAGGTAGAAAAGCAGTACAGAAGGATGTCAAATGCCAGAAAAATAAAAGAGACTGCTTATCAGGTACACGCAATGACCGGTTATGAGGGAGAAGAAAGCGCAGGGCCGATCATAGGCCACGCCCTTAGGGAACTGAAAACGGTTGTGCGGGAGGATGAACAGGCAGAGACACTGGTAGATCAGCTGGAAGACATTGATTCCCTTTTAAATGATTTCAACAGATCCATGGCACAGTATCTGGACAGCCTGGAATTTGATGAGGAGGAATTTTTCCAGTTAGAGGAAAGACTGAACGTTTTAAATCATCTGAAAAGCAAGTATGGCGATACTGTGGAGGAAATAGAAAAGGCACTTGCCAAAAAGCAGGAGGAGCTGCAAAGACTTCAAAACTATGAGCAGTATCTCAGCAACCTGCAGCAGGAGGAAAAACTGCAAAAAGACAAGGTTCTTGAGCTTTGTGCACAAATTTCCAAATACAGAAAAGATGCGGCGCTCCCTCTTGCGGAGAAGCTGAGACAGGCCATGGTGGATCTGAATTTTCTGGATGTAGATTTTCAGATTGCAGTTACGGCAAAGGAAGAAGCATTTACCCAGGACGGTTATGATCAGGTGGAATTTCTGATCTCGACTAATCCGGGAGAAAGCAAACGGCCTCTATGGCAGATCGCCAGCGGCGGTGAGCTGTCCCGTATTATGCTGGCTTTTAAAACGGTGTTGGCAGACAAAGAGGAAACAGGAACGCTTATTTTTGATGAGATCGATACCGGAATCAGCGGAAAAACGGCATGGAAGGTTGCGGAAAAGCTGGGAAAGCTTTCCAGAGGGCATCAGGTGATCTGTATTACGCATCTTGCGCAGATTGCTGCCATGGCCGATGAACATTTCCTGATCGAAAAGGGTGTGAAAAACGAAAGGACACAGACCGGTATCCGAAGGCTGTCGGAGCAGGAAAGCCTGGAAGAGCTGGCAAGACTTCTCGGCAGTGGGGAAATGACAAAAGCGGTGCTTGACAATGCAGGGGAAATGCGAAAGAATGCATTGGAAGTAAAAAAGTGAGATGAATTACAACATTTGGAAAAGTAAAAAAGAAAGATTTTCACATACTAAAAGAGGCATCTGCATGCAGCAGGGTCTCTTTTTTGCTTGAAGATGGAACGGAATTTAAATAAAAGGATGTGAAAATTTGGAACGGGTTCGCTTATGCTTGGAAAGGAAACTTCTCTATAAAAAAATACTTTATCTGTTTCTTGTTTTGGGAATACTGGCCCTGTCCGGGTCCCTGTATTATGCTATGTGGAGCAGTGTTCCCTCGACGATCATGCTGAAAGCAGATATGGATCAGGAGCTTAATCTGAAGGTTCCGGCCTCCGGAGAGTTATATCGGGAGGCTGTAGAGGTAAGCGGAGGAAACGGCAATATCAGGACGCAGCACATTTATGTGAATCTTGGGAAAAGGGTAACCGTAAAAACAGGCCATGTGGATCAATATAAAATGAACCTGAAGCTGTTTGGCGTGATCCCCTTAAAGGAAGTGGATGTTCAGGTCATTCAGGATAAGAAGCTTCAGCCTGCAGGGATTCCCATTGGGATCTATGTAAAAACCAAGGGAGTTTTAGTGGTGGGAAGCGGAGAATTTGAGGGGGAGGACGGAAGAAAATATTCCCCCGGAAAATATATTTTTCAGGCAGGGGACTATATTCTGGAGATCAATGACGAGGAGGTCACAAGCAAGAAAAGGCTGATGGAAATGATCAGCCACAGCGAGGGACAGGAAATGGTCTTTAAGCTGCAGAGAGGAGAAGGGGAAATCGAAGTAAAGGGAAAGCCGGAGCAAAATAAAAACGGAGAATATAAAATGGGGATCTGGGTCAGGGATAACGCCCAGGGAGTGGGAACCATGACTTATATTGACGAGCAGGGAAATTTTGGCGCACTGGGACATGGGATCAATGATATGGATACCAGCACCCTGATGAGTCTTGAGAAAGGAACCCTGTATCATACAGAGATCATCGGGATCACCAGAGGGAGCATTGGAAGTCCGGGAGAGCTTACCGGTTTTATCGAATATGATGACAACAACATCATGGGCGAGATCAGGGCCAACACGCTGCGCGGCATCTTTGGAGTCTGCACGCAGGAGACGCAGCAGCAGGCTGTCTGTGACTATATGCAGCTTGGACTGAAGCAGGAAATCAAAAAAGGACCTGCCAAGATCCTTTGTTCTCTGGGGGATACCATACAAAGCTATGATATTGAAATTACCGATATTAATCTGGAAAATGATAATATTAACAGAGGGATCGTTCTCGAGATCACAGATCCAAAGCTGCTTGCCGCTACCGGCGGGATCGTACAGGGAATGAGCGGAAGCCCCATCATCCAGGATGAAAAGCTGATCGGGGCAGTAACGCATGTTTTGGTGCAGAACCCTACAAGGGGGTATGGAATTTTTATAGAAGAAATGTTGGAGGACTAGGCGAATATTTCCAGATATGGTATAATAAGCGCCAGAAAAAGCAGGCTTTTGAAAAAATGTGGAATTGAAAAAGAGGGGATGACAGGTGACAGGTTACGATCCGGGGGCAGAATGTGCCCTCTGTAAAGGAAAATGCTGCAGGGAAAAGGGCTGCAGCCTCTCTCCTGAGGACATGCTTCAAAGCATGGGGAAAAAGGATGGAAAGGCTGACAGGCAGGAGATCCTGGAGCTTTTAAAGAAAGAAAACGGACAGTATGCGGTTGACTTTTTTACCGATCAGGAAGGCCCCTGTTTTTACCTTCGGATGAAGCATAAATGTTATACCTTTGTAGGAGTAGATGCTATTGGGATCTGCATAGCCCTTGAGGAAAAAGGGTGCGTTCTCCCGAAGGAACAAAGACCCAAGGGGGGACGTTTTTTGGAAAGCCGTGCAGGCGGACAGTGTATCCAGCATTATACCAAACAGCAGATGCGGGAAGACTGGAGACCATACCAGGAAAGCCTTTCTTCAATTTATAGGGAATATGAAAAGCTCTTCCGGGAGGAGGGAACCTTTGACAGGTGTGATGAGGCATACTTTGCTTATTTAAGAAGGACTCACGAGGCGGGCAGAACCGTGTAGGTGAAAATACATATTGGAAGCGGCTGGCTGCGAAAAGTAATGAAGCAGGAACGAATTATAATCAATAACAGAAAAGGAAAAGAAGATGAAAGTTGTTCTGGAAAACCTTACGAAAAAATTCCCGAGCCGGAATAAAAAGGCTCATCAGGATGTGATTGCAGTAAATGATTTCTCATTTGAAATACCGGATGGAAAGCTGGTAGGACTGCTTGGACCGTCCGGCTGTGGAAAGAGTACCCTTCTTTTTATGATCTGTGGACTGCAAAAGCCTACAGAGGGGAAAATCCTCTTTGGAGAAGAGGAGGTTACTGCCCTGCCGCCCGAAAAACGAGGGGTAGGCGTAGTTTTCCAGAATTATGCCCTGTATCCTCACCTTACGGTTATGCAGAATATCATCTTTCCTCTGCAGAACCTGAAGGGGGCAGAGAAGCTTTCCAAAGAGCAGATGAGGCAGAAGGCAATGGAAGTGGCAAAGCTGGTGCAGATCGATGAGCTTATGGACAGAAAGCCAAGTGAGCTTTCCGGCGGACAGCAGCAAAGAGTGGCGATTGCCAGAGCCATGGTAAAAATGCCCAGAGTTCTTTTGCTGGACGAACCCCTTTCCAACCTGGATGCAAGATTAAGGCTGCAGACAAGGGAAGAGATCAGGCGGATTCAGAAAGAGACAGGAATTACAACCGTTTTTGTAACCCATGATCAGGAAGAGGCAATGAGTATTTCTGATGTGATCGTAGTGATGAAAGACGGGATCCTGCAGCAGATCGGGAAACCCCAGGATGTTTATGATGACCCGGTAAATCTCTTTGTGGCAAAGTTCCTGGGAACGCCTCCCATTAATCTGTTTGAGGGAAAAATATCAGGGGAAAAACTGTATATTGGACAGGAAGCGGTTATGGATGCAAAAGGCTGCAGGGATCAGGAGGTTTCTGTAGGGATCAGGCCGGAAGGCTTTATTTTAAAGGAGGACGGCCCCTTTGGCAGCAAGCTTTTGAGAGTGGAAGTGATGGGAAGGGACATCAGTGTGGTTTCCGAAAGCCCATATTCCGTAAATCCAACCATCCGTTCCATTATCAGTGCGGAAAACAAGGTGGATCTGGCAAAGGAAGAGGTGCGCTTTGCTTTAAAGCCCGGGAAGGTGCTTGTTTTTGAGAAAGAAACGGAAAAAAGGATCTACATGACAGAAGGACAGGAGCATGAGTAAGGTTTCAAATTATGGAGAATATATTCAGGAGCTGGACGGACGAGGGGACGTCATTGTTTTCCGGGGGCAGGCAAACAGCGACTTTGTCCTGATTCCCTCCGGACTGAGAGGAGAACATATTGCAACGGCGGACAGCCAGATGTTCCATTTCGTAGATGAAATGAAACACCTGTTTAATTTCGACGAACTGACCTGTATTGAAATTGCACAGCATTTTGCGCTGCCTACCAGAATGCTGGACTTTTCCTATTCCTTTGATGTGGCGCTTTTTTTCGCATGTCATGATACCAGGGGAAGATATCAGGAGGATGACGGCAAGGTCTTTATCTTTAACAAAAGCAAATATGAACAGATGTTGAAGGAACGGGGAAAGCTTTCAAGCCAGGTGATCCGGAACAATAAATTTCTGTATGAGTGGCTGCAGAAATACATTGATAAGGAAAGTACAATGATGGGGAATAAGGGGATCGATATGCCGATCTTCATCGATGCCACACAGCAGTTTGACCGTCTTTACATGCAGAAGGGACTGTTCCTGCTTTGGGGAAGAGATGAGTGTTCCTTTGAAAAGATTATGGAGAATGAGGAAATACCGATCTCACGCTTCATTGATACGATCACCATTGCAGGGGAAGCAAAGCCCGGCATCTTAAAAGAGCTGGCAAAAAAGCATATCAGTGAAGACACCCTGTACATGAATGTAGAAAAGATCAAATCCCTGGTAAAAAGTATTAAATACGGAGCCACGGAATAAAAGAAAGAGGGATATGAGGGTATGGAAAAAAATAATTTGAAGGGATGGTTGTATCTGCTCCCGGCAGTTTTGTTTCTGGGATGCTTTATGGTCTATCCGCTGATCGATGTTTTTATTTACTCCTTGGAGGAAGGCTATAATTTTGCTTCGCAGACTTATTTTGCTGTGGGAAGCTATAATTTTTCCTATATCCTTCATGATCCGTATTTTTTGCAGGCAGTGAAAAATACGTTTCTGATGGTGATCATTACCGTGCCTATTTCCACGGGAATGGCATTACTGATTTCTACAGCGCTCAGCTCCATCAAACCCCTTAGAAATCTGTTCCAGACCGTTTATTTTCTGCCCTATGTGACAAACACGCTGGCAGTCGGGCTGGTATTTATGATCCTGTTTAAGAAAACGGCCTATACGGACGGTTTGGTAAACATGCTGCTTCACTGCTTTGGGGGAAGCTCGGTAGATTTTATTGACGGCCCCTATTGGGCTAAGATGTTTGTCCTGTGCTTCTATATCATATGGGTGGTAATGCCCTTTAAGATCCTGCTTCTGACAAGCGCTCTTTCTTCCGTAAACCCCAATTATTACAATGCGGCAAGAGTAGATGGGACAGGGCGTGCAAGGATCTTTTTTAAGATCACGCTGCCCATGATCTCCCCAACCATTTTTTATCTGATCATTACCGGATTTATAGGAGCCTTTAAAGAGTACAGCGATGCGGTAGCTTTATTTGGAACTGACTTAAATGCAGCGGAGATGAATACCATTGTGGGATATGTTTACGATATGCTCTATGGAGACAGCGGAGGATATCCTTCCTACGCATCAGCGGCGGCAATCATTCTTTTTGCCATCGTATTAACGATCACCTGTATCAACCTGCTGATCAGCAGGAAGCATACTTATTACGCATAAGAAGAAAGGCGTTATCATGGTACAGACAGCAGACTATCAGCAGATCAAAAAACACGTCGGTATTCGCAGCAAAATCGGAAACGGATTTATTTATGGGCTTCTGATCATCTGGGCGCTTATTGTACTGTTTCCGTTTTACTGGATGATCCTTACCTCCCTGAAAGGTTATGGAGAATATAATTCGGAATACGTTCCCAGGTTTTTTACCCTGTCGCCCACGTTTCAGAACTATATAGACGCTTTTTCCACAGTGCCTCTCTTGCGGTATCTGACCAATACCCTGATTTTTACCCTGATCACAACGGGGATTATGATGGTGGTTATAACGCTTGCGGCATTTGCCTTTGCAAGATTGGAATTTAAAGGGAAAAATCTTGTTTTTACCCTGTTTCTTTCCCTGATGATGATCCCAAACGAGCTGGTTGTGATTACGAATTTTGCCACCATTACACAGCTCAATATGAGAAACACCTTTATGGGACTGATCCTGCCCTCCGTTACTTCTGTGTTTTATATTTATCTGCTCAAGGAAAATTTTGCGCAGGTGCCGGATTCTTTGTATTATGCAGCAAAGGTTGACGGAACCTCCGATATGAAATATCTCCTGAAGGTAATGGTTCCGATCTGTAAACCGACCCTGATCACCATTGGGATCTTAAAGATCATTGAGTGCTGGAATTCTTATGTCTGGCCAAGGCTGATTACGGATGATGAAAACTATTATCTGGTGTCAAATGGAATTCAGGAGATCAGGGAAAATGGTTTTGGAAGGGAAAATATTCCGGCAATGATGGCAGCGGTGGTGATCATTTCTGTTCCGCTGATCGTTTTGTTTCTGATCTTCAGGGACAAGATCATGACGGGCGTGTCAAGAGGAGGAACCAAGGGGTGAAAATCAAACGGAAAAAATGGGGATTGCTTGGGGCTATGGCGGCCTGCATGATACTGTTTACGGCATGTCACGGTTCGAAGGGACTGGAAGCGTTTGCGGTGCCGGAGAGCTTTGAGGAGGACCGAAATTATGCGATCACTTTCTGGGCAAAGAATGATACCAACAAGACCCAGACAGAGATCTATCAGAAAGCCATTACGGATTTTGAAAAGATCTATCCCAATATTACGGTAAATCTGCGGCTTTATACCAACTATGGCGATATTTATAATGATGTGATCACCAATATTTCTACAGGGACAACGCCCAATGTCTGCATTACCTATCCGGATCACATTGCAACCTATCTTACCGGAGCAAATGTGGTGGTTCCGCTGGATGAGCTTTTTGAAGATGAAAAATACGGGCTGGGCGGAAAACTTGTGAAGTATGACAGTGTTGCCAAGGAGGAGATCTCGGCAAAATTTCTGGAAGAATGCCGGATTGGAGAAAAGCATTATGCAGTTCCCTTTATGCGTTCCACAGAGGCTTGTTATGTAAACAAGACATATGTAGAAGCTCTTGGGTATGAGCTGCCGGAAGTGCTGACCTGGGATTTTGTATGGGAAGTGTCGGAAGCAGCCATGAAAAAGGGAGCGGACGGAAATTTTGCTGTAAACGGGCAGAATGTAATGATCCCGTTTTTATATAAGTCTACGGATAATATGATGATCCAGATGCTGGAGCAGGAGAAAGCAGGCTATTCAGATGAAAACGGCAATATTCTTCTGTTTAACGATACCACCCGGGACTTTTTAAAAACGATCGCAAAGCACAGCGAGAGCAGGGCTTTTTCTACCTTTAAGATTTCCAGTTACCCTGCGAATTTTTTAAATGCCGGTCAATGTCTTTTTGCCATTGACTCTACGGCCGGTTCTACATGGATGGGATCGGAGGCGCCTCTTTGCGACATCAGCAGGGAAAAGCTGGTGGATTTTGAAACGGAGGTTATGATGATCCCCCAGGTTACCCCAGATGCTCCCAGCATGATCTCTCAGGGACCGTCTATTTGTGTATTTAACAAGGCCGATCAGCAGGAGGTGCTGGCTTCCTGGCTTTTTGCACAGTATCTGCTGACAAATGAGGTGCAGATCGCCTATTCCGAAACGGAAGGGTACATTCCGGTGACCACAAGAGCGCAGAATTCCGCAGAGTACCAGGATTATCTGGCAAGGGGAGGAGAAGATACAGGCGCACACTATGAAGTGAAGATCAAGGCGTCCCATCTTTTATTGGATCACATTGATGATACCTTTGTGACGCCGGTGTTTAACGGCTCCGCCTCCTTAAGGGATGCGGCGGGACAGCTGATTGAAAATACGGTGAAATCGGTCAGAAGAGGGGAAACGGTGGATGATGCTTATTTTGATAAGCTTTTCGGGGATGTAAATGCCTTATACAGGCTGGATCAGAAAAGTGCTTCTTCCCACGAAAAAACAGATTTGGGGCCCCTTCCGGGAACCGCCGTGGCTCTGCTTGCAACCCTGGCTCTTGCATGGATCCTGATCCTCGGGTATCTTTTGCTGGAATTTGTCAGGAAGAAAAAGAATGGGGAAAAATGATAAAAGATATTGAATTTTTTGGAAGAGTTGAGTACAATGACAAAGGATTGCAGTAATTGCAGTCCGGATTGGAAACAATTACATAGGGCTTGTGGAAGGCCCCAGCAAAATGTGGCTGCGGCAGAACTGCCTGCGGCACAGAAATGAGGAGAAAATGAAAAAGTATTTAGCAGTAATCTTATCAGTTGCACTCACAACACTTGCTTTTGTTGGCTGCGGATCCAAGAGTACCTCCGCAGATGACGCTGATGTAAAGTCAGAGGGCGTTATGACCTATGCTGAGTATGCAGCAGCAGAACTGGACAGCCAGGTTGTTGTGGAAACTTATGTACAGGCAAAGCAGTCATGGTGGGAGGATCAGGCTACCGTATATACCCAGGATAAGGACGGCGCTTACTTCCTTTATAATATGGCATGCTCCCAGGAAGATTATGATAAGCTGACCAAGGGAACCAAGATCAAGGTAACCGGTTATAAGTCTGAATGGTCCGGCGAAGTAGAAATCACAGATGCAACCTTTGAGATCGAGGATGGCAATTATGTTGCAGAAGCACAGGATCTGACAGATCTTCTTGGAAGTGATGATCTGATCAAGCATCAGAATGAATTTGTAGCCTTTAAGGGACTGACTGTAGAAGATGCAGGAAATGGCTCTGCATTTATGTATGGATGGGATGGTTCCGGTTCTGAAGGAGACGATCTGTATTTCAACGTTTCTGTAAATGGACAGACCTATACCTTTACAGTAGAGTCTTATCTGTGTGACAGCACCACAGAGGTTTACAGTGCTGTTAAAAATCTCCAGATCGGTGATGTGATTGATACAGAGGGATTTCTTTACTGGTATGAGGGCGTTAATCCTCACATTACATCTGTAACTGTAAAGTAAAGATAAGAATTTGATCAGGAAGGGACGGCCTTAGGGCTGTCCTTTTTTGATTCTATGGGAAATTGCTATTTCGTATAGAATCAAAAACTTTCCGGGGGATGCGCACTCGTGCAAGAGTTCCGCAAGCGGAACTCTTTTTTGGCGGCGAAACGGCTTAGGTCAGTCTGTGAGACACGGCGGCTACATAGCCGATGACCTTGTCTAGTTCTTCTTCCGAGGCGCTGAAATGTCCGTCACAGATGCTGGAATATTTTGTGATCTCATGGGAATTTTCAATGACTTCGTGGTGGGATACAATATAAAGTCTTCCGAAATACAGAACCACACTGTGTTCTCCGTGGGCCGCTTTCCTGTCATTTGCGATCAGCAGGGTATCATAGGGAGAGTAGACGGGCATATAGGTTTCGCAGGTCACACGGATCCCAAGGAAAACCTTGCATTTGACATCATCAGGGAATTCATTGATAGGTAATACGGTATAGCTGTTGGTAGGAAGCAGGTTGCCCAGGGCATTGCAGACAGGTAACATGACGTTGAGAAGTTTATCTTTTGGAGAGACAGGCTGGCTGTTGACAAGGATCTGATGCTGGATGAACCATTTGACCAGATAAAGCTCATTGTCGGGGAGGCCTCTGAGTGCAGTGATAAAATTCCGGACTTCCGGTGTAAGGGTTTCACATCCCACCAGTTCATCAATGCTGATGCCCAGAGCACGGGCAAGAGAAATAGCAGTGGAGAGCTTGACATCGGCCGTGCTGTTATACAGAAAGTTATTTAAGGTGGCAAAAGGGATCCCGGCTTCTTCCGCAAGCTTGCGGATGGTGAGGTCAGGCTCTTTTAGATACAGATCGACATTTTTCCGAAAACTTTCCATGTAGTTGTCTTTGTTCGACATAAGTTTTAGAGAAATCTTATTTGAATTTTCTTTTTCCAAAATCTTTTACTCCATTGGTCTTGGTGATACTGTTAGGTAGCTTTCCAGCGGCAGCTATAGTGTAGCATTGCAGAAATAGTGTGTCAATTACCCATAGTTCCGGTGAAAAGGAATCTAATTCTTGAAGGGGGAATTAAAATGAAGCAAATGAATTTGGCACTGACAAATGAAAGTGCAACAGAAGACCTTTATGGTGCGCTTCGGGAACTGCTCAGTCTGGAGGGAGGGCTCCAGATCATGATCACGATCCCGTCGGGGAGTAAGGCGCGGTCAAAGAGGGGAGAAAAAGGAAAACTGACAACAATCCGTGAAACACCAAAGGACAGGCTGAAAGGCAGAGTTACAGGGATGATCCAGAGCGTAGGGGTTCCTGCCCATATTAAAGGGTATCAATATTTAAGGGAAGCAATCCTTTTGTCTGTTCAGGATCCGGAAATGTTAGGATCGGTCACCAAGCTGCTTTATCCGGCCATTGCGAAACAGAATAATTCTACACCCAGCAGGGTAGAGCGTGCCATACGGCATGCCATTGAGGTTGCATGGAACAGGGGAAACATGGAAACCTTAAATGAAATGTTTGGGTATACGGTAAGTGCAGGCAGGGGGAAGCCTACCAATTCCGAATTTATTGCAATGATCACTGACCAAATTATTTTACAAAAATAATATTAGTTTTCCTATTGACAAACTAGGAATTGAATGATACCATAAGTCCAACGTTTAGAAAATAGGAGGACACGGAAATGAGCAATTATAAATTTGAAACTCTTCAGCTTCATGTAGGACAGGAGCAGCCTGATCCGGCAACGGACTCAAGGGCAGTTCCCATTTATCAGACAACCTCTTATGTTTTCCACAATTCTGCACATGCAGCAGCGCGCTTTGGACTTGCAGATGCCGGAAATATTTATGGAAGACTGACCAATTCCACCCAGGATGTCCTGGAAAAAAGAATTGCAGCCTTAGAGGGAGGCGTAGCAGCCCTGGCCCTTGCGTCCGGTGCGGCAGCGATCAACTATACCATTCAGGCTCTTGCCGGAGAAGGAGAGCACATTGTAGCACAGAAGACGATCTATGGAGGAACCTATAATCTCCTGGCACACACACTTTCCAGGTTTGGAATTCATACAAGCTTTGTAGATGCGCATGATCTTAATGAGGTTGAGAGTGCGATCCAGGAAAACACCAAGGCGATCTATCTGGAGACTTTGGGAAATCCGAACAGTGATATTCCGGATATTGACGCCATTGCACAGATTGCTCATAAGCACGGACTTCCTCTTGTGATTGATAATACCTTTGGAACACCATACCTGATCAGACCCATTGAACACGGCGCTGATATTGTTGTACATTCTGCAACGAAATTTATAGGAGGACATGGAACGACCCTGGGAGGGATCATTGTAGATTCCGGAAAATTTGACTGGAAAGCGAGCGGTAAGTATGCGCCTATTGCAGAAGCAAATCCAAGCTATCACGGAGTTTCCTTCGTAGATGCGGCAGGCCCGGCAGCTTTTGTTACTTACATACGGGCGATCCTGCTTCGTGATATGGGAGCAACGATTTCTCCGTTTAATGCATTCCTGCTGTTACAGGGAGTAGAAACCTTGTCTCTTCGACTGGACAGACATGTAGAAAACACAAAGAAGGTAGTAGAATTTTTAACAAAGCATCCTCTGGTGGAAAAGGTGAACCATCCTTCCCTGCCCGATCATCCGGATCATGCCCTTTATGAGAAGTATTTCCCCAATGGCGGAGCAAGTATTTTTACATTTGAGATCAAAGGCGGACAGGAGGAAGCGCACAAATTTATTGACCATCTGGAAATCTTTTCCCTGCTTGCCAATGTGGCAGATGTAAAGAGCCTTGTGATCCATCCGGCGACGACAACGCATTCACAGCTTACGGAGGAAGAGCTTGCAGATCAGGGAATTAAGAAAAATACCATCCGTCTTTCCATTGGAACGGAGCATATTGACGATATTCTTGCAGATCTGGAAAAAGGATTTCAGGCAGTTTCCGCAAAATAAAAAAATGCAAAGAAGGGCTTGACAGAACTTAAGTACGGGACTATAATCCAAACCATAAGACAGAGACGTCCAAGTGGACGTCTCTTTTTTGTTTAATGGAGGAGAGAGCTATGAAAGAAGTAGGATACTATAACGGAAAATTAGGACCACTTGAAGAGATCCAGTGCCCCATCCTGGACAGAGCAGTTTATTTTGGCGATGGCTGCTATGATGCAACTTATGTAAGCAGGGGAGTGATCTTCGCTTTGGAGGATCATTTTGACAGATTTTATAATAGCTGCAGACTGCTTCGGATCCCCTTCCCTTATGACAGAGCAGAGTTAAAGGACATCCTGTACAGTCTGGTAAAGGAATTTGACGGGGAAACAGGTTTTCTGTACTGGCAGACCAGCAGAGGAACGGCTCCGAGAGATCATGTTTTTCCGGATGAAACAACTGTAAAACCAAACTTAATGGCTTATCTCGTTCCTAAGGATGTAACGCCCAGGGAAAAGGAATTTCAGGTGATCACCCTGGAGGATACCAGATTCCTCCATTGCAATATTAAAACACTGAATCTGATCCCCAGCGTTATGGCAAATCAGAAGGCAAAAGAAGCGGGATGCAATGAGGTGATCTTCCACCGGGGAGATAAGGTGACAGAAATGGCTCATTCCAATGTATCCTTCCTGATCGACGGAACACTGGTTTACCATCCCTTTGATAATAAAGTTCTTCCGGGCATTGCCATTAAGCATGTGATAAAGCAGGCGAAAAAGCTTGGAATTCCAACCAAGGCCGAGGAGATCAGCGTCATTGAAGCCATGAATGCAGATGAACTGATCATTACAAGTTCAGGAACCCTTTGCAACCGGATCACAGAGGTGGATAAAACTCCGGTAGGCGGAAAGGATCCTGAAACCTTCAAAAAGCTTCAGGATGCAGTATGGGAAGAATTTGAAGAATATACATCCAAATAACGGATCTCCCTTTTTGAGCAGCGGGCGGCACAGGCCGCCCGCTGTATTAAACTACTTCAGGCGGTCAGGTAATTTCGCATAAGCTTTAAAGCATTTTTTTCAAGCCGTGAGACCTGCGCCTGGGAAATGCCGATCAGATCTGCAACCTCCATCTGGGTCTTTCCTTCAAAAAAGCGAAGGGTGATGATCTCATGCTCCCTGTCGCCTAATCGTTTCATGGCTTCACTGAGAGAGAGATGTTCTACCCAGTTTTCCTCTTTGTTCTTTTTATCGCTGATCTGATCCATGACATAAAGGGTATCGCCGCCATCTGTGAAAATAGGCTCGTAAAGGCTCATGGGGCTTTGGATGGCGTCAAGCGCATAAACAATATCTTCTTTGGGAATACCGATTTCAGCGGCAATCTCATGAAGGGTAGGCTCTTTCATATTCTGGCGGATCAGATTTTCCTTGGCATAAATGGCCTTGTAGGCGGTGTCCTTCAGGGAACGGCTGACGCGGATGGAATTATTGTCACGGAGAAACCGTCTGATTTCGCCAATGATCATGGGCACGGCATAAGTACTGAACTTTACATTTAAGGTAGAATCAAAATTGTCAATGGCCTTGATCAGGCCGATACAGCCAATCTGGAAAAGATCGTCCACATTTTCATTGCTTGCTGCAAAACGCTTGATCACGCTTAATACAAGACGGAGATTTCCTTCAATATATTGCTGCCTGGCATCAGTATCACCCTGTTCTATCTGCTGAAATAATTTTTCTTTTTCTTCTGCTTTCAGAAGCGGCAGCTTTGCTGTGTTTACGCCGCATATTTCTACCTTACCCTGGGTCATTTCACCAAAACCTCCATTTTTTTCTGTAATAAAATCATTCACCAAAAGCACTGAAAATATTCATGCTATTGAAATGCAGGAAGGATGTGGATATAATGGGAAAAAATACCTTAAATAAAGCTTTTGAATGGAGAGAAGCATGAAAAAATTAAGTGATAGAACAGCAGGCTTTACGGACTCTGTGATCAGAAGAATGACCAGAATTTCAAATCGGTACGGAGCGATCAATTTATCCCAGGGATTTCCTGACTTTGACCCTCCCAGGGAGATCACGGAAAGGCTGAGGGAAGTGGCAGAGGAAGGGCCTCATCAGTATGCGCTGACATTTGGGGCAAAAAATTTCAGGGATGCGCTTTCTGAAAAACAGGAGCATTTTTCAGAAATGAAGATCGATCCGGAAACGGAAATCGTGGTTACCTGCGGAAGCACGGAAGCCATGATGGCGGCAATGATGACCATTGTGAATCCGGGGGATCAGGTTGCTGTTTTCTCGCCTTTTTATGAAAATTACGGTGCTGATGCCATTTTGTCCGGTGCAGAGCCTGTTTATATTCCGTTAGTGCCTCCGGCCTTTACCTTTGATGTCGATCTGCTGGAACAGGCATTTAAAAGAGGGGCAAAGGCTTTGATCCTGTGTAATCCGTCCAACCCCTGCGGGAAGGTATTTTCCAAACAGGAGCTTTCGGTGATCGCAGAGCTTGCAATCCGGTATGATGCATATGTGATCACGGATGAGGTCTATGAGCATATTGTTTATGCGCCCTATGAGCATCATTATCTGGCGGCTATGCCCGGAATGCGGGAAAGAACGATCATTTGTAATTCCCTGTCAAAGACCTATTCCATAACAGGGTGGAGGCTTGGATATGTAATTGCACCGCCTGAGATTGCAGACAGGATCAAAAAGGTGCATGATTTCCTGACGGTAGGAGCGGCAGCGCCCTTAATGGAAGCAGCGGTAACTGGTCTGTGTTTTGGAGACGGATATTACAGGCAGCTGGCAGAGCATTATAACCATATGAAGGAGCTGTTTACCGGAGGACTGCGTGATATGGGATTTCATTTTACGGAGCCTCAGGGGGCATACTATGTTTTGCTCGATGTATCGGAATTTGGCGTAACGGATGATCTGGCATTCTGTGAGTGGCTTGCAAGGGAGGTAGGAGTAGGCGCTGTTCCCGGTTCCAGCTTTTTTAAGGAGGAAATTCATAATTATATCCGTTTTCATTTTGCAAAGAAGGATGAAACCTTGCTGGCAGCACTGGACAGGTTGGCCAGTTTTCGGGAAAAATACCGCGGTATAAATGGTTGACATAATACAAAGAACACAATATAATGGTGTTATTATCAATATCATGTAAAATCTACTGATGAGAGGGAAGCATATGAAATGTCCATTTTGTGGCCACGAAAACACCAGAGTAATCGATTCAAGACCGGCAGAGGATAATAATTCCATCAGAAGACGCCGTGTCTGTGATGAGTGTGATAAGCGTTTTACCACCTATGAAAAGGTAGAAACGATCCCACTGATCGTGATCAAAAAAGATAACAACCGGGAGGTTTACGACAGAACCAAAATAGAAAACGGCGTTCTGCGGGCCTGCCATAAGCGTCCCATCAGCGCAGACCAGATCAAGCATCTGGTAGATGAGGTGGAGACAGAGATCTTTAACCGGGAAGAAAAGGAAATTCCAAGCAGAGTCATCGGCGAGCTTGTGATGAATAAGCTGAAGGATTTAGAGGCTGTGGCTTATGTACGTTTTGCTTCTGTTTACAGGGAGTTTAAGGATATCAATACCTTTATGGACGAACTGAAAAAAGTTCTGGAATAAAAAACTTGCATTTTCCGGAAAGATTGTATACAATATGCAAGTGCCGAAACATCAGGCACGAAAATTAAATATAGCTTAATAGAGAAAGGAATTTGGAAGCATGAAAAGAAAAGGATTGAAAAGCCTTCTTCTGGTTTTCGTGTTATCAACACTTGCTATTGCACTGAGCGGCTGCTCAGGTGATAAGGAAGGAGAAAATTCTTCTCAGATTACCATCGGAATTCCTCAGGATCTTGAGGATAGTCTTGACCCTCACAAAATGGTGGCGGCAGGAACAAAAGAAGTATTGTTTAACCTGTTTGAAGGACTGGTGAAACCTACAAGCGATGGTGATTTTATCCCTGCCGTAGCAAGCAAATACGAAGAATCCGAAGATGGTAAGGTTTACACATTTACCTTACGGGATGGAGTGAAGTTCCACGATGGTACACTGGTAACGGCAGAGGATGTTAAGTTTTCACTTGATAAATGCGCCGATGCCAGCAAAGGAGAACCGCTGGTAGCGGCGTATTCTAATATTGAAAGCATTGAAATTGCAGATGAAAAGACCATTGTCATCACCTTAAAGGAGCCGAATACAGAATTTCTGGCTTATATGACAACGGCAATCATCCCGGCATCCAACACAGAGCCGGATACCAACCCGATCGGCACAGGGCCTTATAAATTTGTATCCCGATCACCACAGGAAAACTTTGTGGTAGAAAGATTTGATGAATACTGGGGAGAACCTGCGGGCATTGAGCATGTGACTTTTAAGGTGTGTGCAAATGCCGATTCCATCGTAATGGATTTAGAGGGCGGCTCCATTGATATGTTTGCAAGAGTAACGGCAAGTCAGGCAGCAGAGCTTTCCGATCAGTTCCAGGTATTGGAGGGAACCATGAATTTGGTTCAGGCGCTCTATCTGAACAATGCACAGAAGCCCTTTGATGATGTGAGAGTACGGCAGGCGCTGTGTTATGCCATTGATCCGGAGGAGATCATGATGATGGTATCCGACGGAAAAGGAACGGAGCTGGGAAGCAGCATGTTCCCGGCATTTTCCAAGTATTTTGTGGAGGAATTAAACCACACCTATGATCAGGATGTTGAGAAGGCAAAGGAACTGTTAAAAGAGGCCGGTTACCCGGATGGATTTTCCTTTACCATTACGGTTCCCTCAAACTATCAGCCTCATATTGACACGGCGCAGGTGCTTGTAGAGGAATTTAAGGCGATCGGTGTGGATGCCAAGATCCAGCTGGTAGAGTGGGACAGCTGGCTGAGCGATGTTTATCAGAACAGAGAATTTCAATCTACGGTAGTGGGAGTAGACGCCTCCAATTTGACGGCAGCTTCCATGCTGGAACGATTTACATCGGATTCTTCCAAGAATTTTATTAATTTCAGTAGCGCTGATTATGATGCCGCTTTTGCCGCAGCAAACGGAACAACGGATGATGAAGAAAAAACGGCATATTATAAGGAATGTGAGACAATCCTTTCCAAAGAGGCCGCCAATGTATACATTCAGGATCTGCCTGAATTTGTGGCGCTGAACAAGAAATATACAGGGTACGAATTTTATCCCCTTTATGTACAGGATATTGCGAAACTGAAGCTGGCAGAATAAAGGCTGGCAGATAGAAAGCTTGATATGGAGGACAAAGAGATGAAGTATGTGGGCAAAAAGCTGTTGACCATGTTTTTGACACTGTTTGCAGTGACTCTCTTTGTCTTCCTTGCGTTTCATGTGATTTCAGGGGATCCGGCAACTTCCATGCTTGGAACGGAGGCAACCCCGGCAAGGGTAGAGGCGCTGCGGGAGGAGCTTGGGTTAAATGATCCGGTTCTTTTGCAGTATGGCAGGTGGGCGTTTCATTTCCTGACAGGAGATATGGGAACCTCCTACAGCTACCGGATGCCGGTGAGCGATATGGTTGCGGACAAAATCCCGGTAACGCTTGCCCTGACGGTGATTGCATTTGTCCTGATGGTGGTCATTGCAATCCCCCTTGGGATATATACGGCAAGACATGCGGGAGGGGCCATAGACAGAGGAATTTATATGTTCAATCAGGTGATCATGGCAATCCCCCCTTTCTTTTCCGGTATCTTGATCACACTTATCTTTGGAAGGATCCTTCGCTTTTTTACGCCCGGAGGATATGTATCCTATCAATCGAATTTTTGGGGCTTTCTTTCCTATATGTTTTTTCCCTCTCTGGCGGTGGCGCTGCCTAAGGCGGCTATGGCGGTCAAGCTTCTCAGAAGCTCAGTGATCAGCGAGGCAAAGCTGGATTATACCAGGACTGCCTACAGCAGGGGAAACAGAACAAAGGATGTGCTTTATAAGCATGTGCTGAAAAATGCCCTGATCCCGGTAGTGACCTTTTGGGGCATGGCACTTGCAGATATGATTGCGGGAAGTATTATCATTGAGCAGGTATTCAGTATCCCCGGCCTTGGGAGGATCCTGCTGACGTCCATTTCCAACAGGGATTATCCGGTGGTTATGGCGGTCATCGTATGCATTGCATTTATGGTGCTTGTTGTAAATATGCTTGTAGATCTGATCTACGGACTGATCGATCCGAGAATATCTATCGATTAGCGCAGAAATGAGGATAAATGACAAAGACGGATCACACGAAGAAAAGAAAAAATTATAATCTGATCGTGGGCGGGAGCATTACGGCATGCATGGTTTTATTTCTGCTCATCGGTATTTTTTATACCCCCTATGACCCAAACGCCATGGATCCCATGGCGAAGTTTGTCGGGATTTCATGGAAGCATCCTATGGGCTGTGATAATTTTGGCAGGGATATTTTAAGCCGGGTCATGCAGGGAGGACGGACAACGCTGCTTGTGGCTATGGGAACGGTTGCAATCGGAACCGTGTTTGGCGTTTTGATCGGAGCGTTTACGGGATATTTTGGAGGAATACTGGATGAGATCCTGATGAGGGTAAATGACGCCCTGTTTGCCTTTCCGAGTATTTTGCTTGCATTGGTTTTTATCAGTCTTTTGGGAAGCGGAACCTATCAGGTAGTGATCGCCCTGGGAATTGCATTTATTCCCAGCTTTGCCCGGATCGTGCGGGGCGAATTTATGAAATGCAGAAATATGGATTATGTGAAAAATGCCAGACTGCAGGGAGCAAGCCATATCAGAATTATGTTTGTACATATTCTGCCCAATACGGTGACGGTTCTTTTATCAGCGATTATGATCGGCTTTAATAATGCGGTGCTGGCAGAAGCAGGCATGAGTTTTTTGGGGATTGGAGTACAGCCGCCGGATGCAAGCCTTGGAAGAATGCTTTCGGAAGCACAGACCTATCTGTTCCGGGCGCCAAATTATGCGCTGTTTCCGGGACTTATCATTATTCTGATGATACTTGGTTTTGCACTGCTTGGGGATGCACTGAAACAGGAAAGATAGAGGCTTACAGATGGAAGACTTACTGCTGGAAGTAAAGGATCTGAATATTGAATTCCATGATCATCTGATCCCGGAAACGGTAGTTTATGATTTTGACCTGACGCTTCAAAAAGGTGAGATCGTAGGACTGGTAGGGGAATCGGGATCCGGAAAATCAATGAGCGCACTGGCCATAGCAGGGCTTTTGAGCCGCAAGGATATGAAAAAGCGGGGAGAGATCCTGTTTGAAGGAAAAGAGCTTTTAACCTGCAGCCGCAGTGAACTCCGCAAAATACAGGGAAATGATATTGGAATTATTTTTCAGGAGCCCATGACGTCCTTAAATCCGGTGAAAAGGATCGGCTGGCAGGTAGAGGAGGCTTTACGGATCCATACGGATCTGGATAAGCAGCAGCGTTACGATAAAGTGATCAAAATGTTAAAGGAAGTAGAGCTTGCGGATGCAGAGAGGGTGTATCGGCAGTATCCCCATGAACTGTCCGGCGGCATGAGACAGAGGGTCATGATCGCAGCGGCAATGATCTGCGAGCCCAAGCTTTTGATCGCAGATGAACCGACAACGGCGCTGGATGTGACGATCCAGGCGCAGATCGTGGAGCTTCTTAAGAGGATGAACCGGGAAAAGAATACTACCATTTTATTTATTTCTCATGACCTAAGCCTGGTAAGGCAGCTTTGCAGGCGGGTTTTGGTCATGCAGGGGGGCTATGTGGTGGAAAGCGGTAAAACAGAAGAGGTTTTTTTAAACCCGAAGGAAGAATATACAAGAAAGCTGATTGCCGCAATTCCTAAGGTGGAAAAGAAAGAATAGCTTATGACTTCAGAATGGAGATTGGCATGGCGCAGAATATACTGACAGTCAAAGACCTTTCAGTGTCCTATAGGGCCCATGGAAAGGGACTGTTTGGAGAAGAAAAGAAAATACAGGTTTTAAACGGAGTTTCTTTTGAGATGAAGGAAGGGGAAATTTTGGGACTTGTAGGAGAGAGCGGAAGCGGAAAATCTACCCTGGCGAAAGCCGTGCTGGGGCTGATCCCCTATCAGGGGGAGGTGACAAACAGCTCAGCCCATCCCCAGATGATCTTTCAGGATCCCTACAGCAGTTTAAACCCGGCGAAAAAAGTAGGCTGGCTCCTGGAGGAGGCGCTGCGGCTTGGAGGGGAGAAGAGGAAGGACATCCGCAGACAGCGGGCGGTGGAAATGCTGCAAAAGGTAGGACTGGATGAAAAGTACCTGGAACGATATCCCAGTCAGCTTTCCGGCGGTCAAAGGCAGCGTGTCTGCATTGCCCAGGCGCTGATGCAAAGCCCGAAGCTCCTTTTTGCAGACGAGCCTGTTTCTGCCCTGGATGTAACGGTGCAGGCCCAGATCCTTGATCTTATGTGCTCTTTGCAGCAGGAAATGGGACTTTCCATTTTATTTATCTCTCATGACCTTCGTGTGGTATATCGGATGTGCCAAAGGGTTATGATAATGAAAAAGGGGCAGATCCTTGAAAGCGGCTTAGTGGATGAGGTTTATTTCCACCACAGGGATCCTTATACAGGCACTCTTTTACAGGCAGCAGGCATAAAATAGAATGATCCGGCAGGGTTATGAAAGATCGGATCTCGACCGATAAATAGTATGAGAATAAAATAGAAATCAGAAAGGTGGTGAAGAGCATATGGGAATCCAGTTTTTAAACGGCTTTATGGATACGCAGAGTTATTACCGTACCAGGCAGGAAATTGCAGCCCAGACCGTAAATGTACAGCAGGATCAGCAGACAGCGCAGCAAGCGGTTCCCGCGCAGGATGAACAGTCTGTTGTAAGCTCAAAGCCACTTCAAAATGATACGCATAAAGGAATAACTGATCTGGAAGATATTTCACTTACCTTCCAGAAGGATGATAATTTTGATCAGATCGGAAGCGAAAGCGGCCTGGCAAATCTGGATGTGCAGAAGGCAATCTCTGATATGCGCAGAGACCAGGTTCTTCAGGAATACCAGTATTTTGTGGGAAGCTCGCAGGGCCTGTTCTCCTCAGAGGATGGTCTGGTAATCCCCAAGCTGATCAAAAACGATTGATCTGACAAACAGTTCATAGGATGAAAAGGAAAACACCTTGCCAAACGGCAGGGTGTTTTGTACAATATAGAAAGAAAATTTTGAAGGAGTTTTATATGCTGGAATGCTTTTATCCGGATCAGTACCTGTGTTCAGCGTATCAGATCGATTACCAAAGCTATTATGACATGGGGTATCGCGGGATCATCTTTGATATTGACAATACCCTGGTCTGCCATGGAGCTCCCGCTGATGAAAAGAGCATTGCCCTGATCGAGCAGCTTAAGAAAACGGGGTTTCGCATTCTTCTTTTATCCAACAATAAAGAGCCAAGGGTTAAGATGTTTAATGACGTCGTAAAGGTGCAGTATATTTATAAAGCGGGAAAACCGGGGAAAAAGGGCTATCTGAAAGCAATGGAAAAATTGGGGACAAGCCCTGATACCACATTGTTCGTAGGAGATCAGCTTTTTACAGATGTATGGGGAGCCAAAAAGAGCGGCATATTATCCCTCCTGGTAAAACCCATTGACCCAAGGGAAGAAATACAGATCGTATTAAAGCGCAGACTGGAATGGATTGTTTTATTTTTTTATAAAAGGAAATGTAAAAGGGAAGGAAAGCCCTTCCTGTATAAGCAGCAGGAAAGAAACGGCACAGAGGAGAAATACATATGATCGACGGACATACAAGACTTTGCGGGCTGATCGGAAATCCTGTGGAGCACACCATGTCGCCTCTCATCCATAATACTTTGGCAGAAGAAATGGGACATAACCTTGTGTATGTGCCGTTTCATGTGGAAGAAGAGGTAGGCAGGGCAGTAGAAGGGGCATATGCCCTGAATGTGCTTGGGCTCAATGTGACAGTGCCTTATAAGAGCAGGGTGATGGAGTATCTGACAGAGATGGATGAGCTTGCGCAACGGATCGGAGCAGTGAATACGCTTGTCAGGACAAAGGCAGGGTATAAAGGCTATAATACGGATATGCCGGGGTTGTACCGTGCCATGTGCGGAGAAGGGATCCGCATGGAAGGAGAGGATGTGATCCTGCTTGGGGCAGGTGGCGCAGCAAGGGCGGTTGCCTTTTTATGCGCCTATAAGGGAGCAAAAGCTGTTTATCTGCTCAACCGTTCTGTAGATAAGGCAGAATTGGTTGCGGATGAGGTCAACCGTAAAAGCGGCAGAAACTGTGTTTATCCCATGGTGCTCTCGGATTATACCAAATTACCAGATCAGAAGTTCCTGGCGATCCAGGCGACCAGTGTGGGGCTTGCGCCTGATGTGGATAAAGCGGTGATCGAGGCGGCAGATTTTTATGATAAGATCCATACAGGCTATGATCTGATCTATCGTCCCTCCAATACGAAATTTATGCAGCTTGTTGAGGAACATGGGGGAAAGGCCTATCATGGACTGAAGATGCTTCTTTATCAGGGGATCATTGCCTATGAACTGTGGAACCAGGTTTCGGTGCCGGAAGAACTGGCAGCGCTTGTATATAAAAAGCTGAAAGAACAAATGAAAATAGACTGAGGGAAAGCTTGTGAAAGATAATATTATATTGGAAGGTTTTATGGGCTGCGGGAAAAGCACCATAGGCATCAAACTGTCCTATCAGCTCAGGCGTACCCTGATCGATACGGATAAATGGATCGAACGCAGACAAAAGATGCCGATCACGGAAATTTTTGCAAAGCAGGGGGAAGCAGCTTTTCGGGAAATGGAAACGGAATGTATCCGGGAACTGCTTACTACCGCAGAGCATCAGGTCATTTCCCTGGGAGGCGGGCTTCCCATGAAACAGGAAAACCGTGAGCTTTTGGGAAAGCTTGGAAAGGTATTTTATTTAAAGGTTACGCCGGAGGCGGTTTATGAGCGGATAGGAGGAGATACCACCAGGCCTCTGCTGCAGGTGGAGAACCCTTTAGAGCGGATTACAAAACTCCTTACGGAACGGGATGCGCTTTATCGGGAATGCGCAGACTATGTGCTGGATACTTCCGGCAAAAGTCCGGAGGAGGTACTTTTGCAGATCAGGGAGCAGATAGAAAAGTAGGAAAGGGACAGGAAGGTAAAAGTGAAAATTCTGGTAATCAACGGACCCAATATTAATTTTTTGGGGATCAGGGAAAAGAATATCTATGGAAATCAGGATTATGATTATCTCCTGAATCTGATCGCCGAAAAGGGAAAGGAATGCGGCGTCAGCATAGAAGTATTTCAAAGCAACCATGAGGGAGCAATCATTGACAGGATACAGGACGCCTATTTTGACGGGACGGACGGACTGGTGATCAACCCCGGGGCTTATACTCATTACAGCTATGCCATACATGACGCCCTGGCAAGCATCACCATGCCAAAGGCGGAGATCCATATTTCGGATATTACAAAAAGAGAGGAATTTCGCAAAATTTCAGTGACAGCGCCGGCCTGTGACAAGCAGATTTACGGGCATGGACTTCCCGGATATCTGGAAGCCATTGACTTTGTTATTTCCGAAGTTTTGAAATTGCAGTAAGAAAGTGGTTGAAAAATATCAATTTTTATATTAAACTTAATAAGAATTATAACGTGAAAATTTTAGGAGGAATATTTTTATGATTTCTGCAGGTGATTTCAGAAATGGTATTACCATTGAGCTTGACAATAACGTATACCAGATCATTGAGTTCCAGCATGTAAAACCCGGTAAGGGAGCTGCATTTGTGAGAACGAAACTGAAGAACATCAAGAGTGGCGGCGTAGTGGAGAAAACTTTCAGACCAACTGAAAAATGTCCACAGGCACGAATTGATAGAAAAGATATGCAGTATCTGTATTCAGACGGAGATCTGTATAACTTTATGGATGTTGAGACTTATGACCAGGTTGCACTGAACAGTGAAACCGTAGGGGATGCACTCAAATTTGTGAAAGAGAATGAAATGGTAAAGATCTGCTCCCATAATGGCAATGTATTTTCTGTTGAGCCTCCTTTATTTGTAGAGCTTGAAATCATTGATACAGAGCCTGGATTTAAGGGTGATACAGCAACCGGCGCAACCAAGCCCGCTACTGTAGAAACCGGAGCAATCGTAAATGTTCCTCTTTTTGTAGAGATGCATGACAAGATTAAGATTGATACAAGAACTGGCGAGTACCTTTCCAGAGTATAAGCGGATCCATATATCGATAAGACAAGCCTGAAAGACAATGAATTTATTCATTGTCTTTTTTGTTACCATTAACAGGCAAACAGTTACAGAACGGAGATTTCTATGATAGGTACATCTATTCCATTCGAGGAATTTACACAAACAATCACATCTTTATTACAGGAAAAGTTCGGAAAAGAATTTCAAATATTTGCACACACAGTCATAAAAAATAACGACAGGAAAAAGACAGGGATCAGTGTTCAAAGGAAGGGTTCTGGATTATCTCCCACGATTTACATTGACGACTTGTATCATGCCGGGATCACACAGGAGGAAGTACAGCAGATTGCAGAATGCCTGCAGAAAGAATTTAAACAGGCTGAAATGGAAGAAATGGATCTGTCCGCATTTCCCAGGTTTGAAACAGCCAGGAAACAGCTTGCATTTAAACTGATCAACAAGGAGAAAAACAAGGAGCTTTTACGGGAAACTCCGCACAAGATCTTCTATGATCTTGCAGCCGTGTTTTATTATTCCGTTCAGGAAGCGCCCTTTTATGGAAGGGCAGCGATCACGGTAACACAGTCCCATATGCAGCTCTGGAAAAGGAATACGGAAGAGTTATGGGAAGCAGCACTGGAAAACAGTCTGAGACTGTTCCCTGCCAAAATTGAAAGCATGGAAAAGGTTATGAAGGAGATGATAAGTACGCCTGGCCATGACGGCCAAAATGCAGAGGGAGACTGGCAGGAGGAACTGAAAAAGGAAGCAGGGCGGCCAGATGACATGCGGATGTATGTATTGTCAAACCAGGAGAAGCTGTACGGCGCAGCCTGTATGCTTTATCCGGAGGTTCTTTCGGCTTTTGGGGAAATATGCGGCAGAGATTTTTATGTACTGCCAAGTTCCATCCATGAGGTTCTGCTTGTGTTTGCGGAGGAAGGAAAGGAGAAGGAGCTGAAGGAAATCGTAACGGATATGAACAGAAATCATGTGGCGCCGGAGGAAGTTCTTTCGGATTCCATTTACCATTACAATACAAAGAAAGGCAGTCTGTGTCTGCTGTTGTAAGGTGTTCACAGTTTTTTCGCAAATGATAGACTAGACAAGGAAGAAGTCATATGATATGATATTCAAGGTGATGTAACAAATTTGTAATAATTCTTTTTTATGCACCCGTAGTCTAATGGATAGAACGGAGGCCTCCGACGCCTTTAATGCAGGTTCGATTCCTGTCGGGTGCATTTGCATCACCTTGATATCAAATCAGAAAGGAAAGCTATGAAACAATCAGAACAGAACAAAATGCATGTGCTGAAAGAAAAATTCATAACAGCCAGAGACTGGGTTATGGATCATAATAAAATCGTGATGCCACTTGTTCTTGTTGTCTGTGTGCTGATCACCGTTTTGGTGGCTGTCAGCGCAAATCAGAGGGATGCCCTTGAAAAGGAAGCGGAACAGGCTGCCATGGCTGTCAATGCAGAAGAAGCCGGCTCAGCAGTGGAAGGACTGGAGTCGCCTGTTTTTGAACTGGAAGAGAATGCGTATCCTGATATTAACAACCTGGTGCGGACGTATTATGATGCACAGGCGGCAGGAGATATGGAAGTAATTTCAAAGCTGAACACCTATTTAAATGACATTGAAAAGATCCGTGTTCAGGAGCTTAGCAAATATATCGAGTCATATCCGGTTCTCAATGTATACACCAAGCCCGGTCTGGCGGAAAATACCTATGTGGCTTATGTGTATTCGGAAGTAAAGTTTGCAGATATGGAGCAGGAGCTTCCCGGAATGCAGACCTATTATATCGGACAGGATGAAAACGGCGATTATTTTATCAATGACGGTACCTATGATGATGCGATCTGGAGCTACATTAAGGATGTGACGCTGCAGGATGATGTGGTGGACCTGAACAATAAGGTAGTGGTAGAGTATAATGATCTTCTGGCAGAGGATGAGGAGCTTAGCGATTTTATTGCTTATCTGAAGGAAAAGATCAATGAGGATGTAGGAGAAATCCTGGCACAGGCTGAGACTGCAGATACTGCGCAGGAAGCAGAAGCACAGGAGCAGGAAACAGAGGAAGCGCAGGCTGATGAGGCACAGACAGACACTGTGGTGAAAACTGTGCGCGCTACAGATGTTGTAAATATCAGAAGCTCTGACAGTGAAGAAGCTGACAAGATCGGAAAAGCACAGATCGGTGAAGAGTTCACCCTCTTAGAAGAGCGCGGCAACGGCTGGAGTAAGATCGAATATAACGGGGCAGATGCTTTTATCAAGAGCGATTATCTGGAAGTCGTTTCCGAAGAAACTGTGGAGGCATCTGCTGAAACAACACAGGAACAGGAAGCAGAGCCTGATGCAGCCCAGACAGCATCCGGAACAGTCAAGGTAAAGGAAAGCGTCAGGATCAGAAAGAGCGCCAGCACAGATGGAGAAGTGCTTGGAACTGCATACGCAGGAGAAGAGTATCCTCTGCTGATGAAGCAGGCAGATGGCTGGAGCAAAATAGAATATAAGGGACAGACCGCTTATGTCAAGTCTGATTATGTAGAATAGGTTTGAAAATATTTTCAGAGCAGAAGCATTTTATTTTGTAAGTTTTTGTAGTATACTTACAAAGTAAAATGCTTTTTTGTTTGATGAAAAAATGAGGGCAAATATGATCAGAAAGTTTAATGTTGGGATTATCGGAACTGGAAATATTGCATCAGTGATGGCGCAGACGATCAGCAAAATGAAGGGAGTAAAGCTGTATGCAGTTGCTTCCAGACAAAAGGTCCGTGCGGAGGTTTTTGCAGGAAAATATGGATGTAAAAAGGCCTATGGATCCTATGAAGAGCTGGCAGAGGATGATAAGGTGGATCTGGTTTATATTGCGACACCCCATTCGGAGCATTATGCCAATGTAAAGATGTGCCTGATGAAGGATAAGCCGGTTTTGTGTGAAAAGGCTTTTACGGCCAATGCGGTGCAGGCGGAGGAATTGATCTTTCTGGCAAAGGAGAGAAACATCTTTTTGGCGGAAGCAATGTGGACAAGATATATGCCGATGCTGACAACGATCCGGGAAGTCTTAGGCAGCGGAGTGATCGGGGAGCCAAAGACTTTGACAGCAAATCTCGGTTATGTAATAAATGGTGTGGAAAGGCTTACGAGCCCGCAGCTTGCCGGAGGAGCCCTGCTGGATGTAGGCGTGTATCCTTTGAATTTTGCGCTGATGCTCTTTGGAAACGGAATTGAAAAGATCCATTCCTGCTGTACTTACACAGAAACCGGGGTAGATGAGCAGGATACCATTACACTTCAATATTCAGATGGAAAGGTTGCTGTTTTGAACTGCTCCATGGTATCTCTTAGTGACAGACAGGGGATCCTGTACGGTACAAAGGGATTTTTAGTGGTACATAACATTAATAATTTTGAAGGAATTGATGTGTATGACAATTCCTATCATAAGGTTGCCTCCTATAAGGCGCCTAAGCAGATTTCAGGATACGAATATGAAATAGAGGCCAGCATGCAGGCAATCAAAAGAAAGGAAATAGAGTGTCCTGAAATGCCTCATAGTGAAACGCTTCGCATTATGAAAATAATGGATGGGCTTCGCAGGGAATGGGGGATCGTTTATCCTTTTGAAAAGGAAGAAACGCCCATGCAGGAGCAGAAGGAAGTCATACAGGAAGAAAACGAATAAGAATTGCAAAAACGGGAATGATAAGCAGGAGGATCTTTAATCCTTCTGCTTTTTTGTATGAAAATGCTGCTTAGGAATGGAGGTAAATATGAAAAGTGATGATGCCGAGGTTTTACGAGAGGTACAGAAAAACACCAAAATGGCAATCAAGGCGCTTGACGCATTGAAGGACAGAGTCTATGATGACGGACTGTCCATGCAGATTGCAAGAGAAAGCATGAAATATGGAGAAATATACAATAAGGCGACGGATCAGCTTTTAAAGGGAAAGGCGTCCTCCTACCAGGAATCCGGTTTTCAGGATATGATGCTGAAAAGCGCTATATGGGCGAATACCCTTATGAATACCAGTACAAGCCATATGGCAGAGCTTTTGATACAGGGCTCAAACAGAGGTCTGACAAGTATGTGGAAGGCGGTCAATCATAACGAAAATGCAGGGCAGCTGGCGGTGGAAATGGCCAAGGAGCTGATGGATTTTGAAGAGAAAAACGTTGAGCGTTTAAAAAAATTTCTGTAAGCTTTTTTTTGAAAATTTCTATTGTGATTTTGAAAGCTACGTTATATAATACAGATGGACAAAAAAGTCGGGTACACAGGCTTTTGGCCTGTGTATTTTTATGATACGGTAACTTTGTGTGGAAAAAGAAGGGTATTTATTCCCTGGATTGTATACAAGAATACCGTAGTACCAAAAACTTACTAAACTAAAGGAGGACATAATAATGTCATATGTTGATGAAGTGCTTCAAATGGTAGTGGAAAAGAATCCCGCTCAGCCCGAGTTTCATCAGGCAGTAAAGGAAGTTTTGGAATCCCTCAGAGTTGTGATTGAGGCGAATGAAGAGGCTTACAGAAAAGATGCCCTGCTGGAAAGACTTGTTACACCGGAAAGACAGTTACTGTTCAGAGTTCCCTGGGTAGATGACAAGGGACAGGTTCAGGTAAACAACGCATACCGCGTTCAGTTTAACAGTGCAATCGGACCTTACAAGGGTGGTCTTAGACTGCATCCGAGCGTAAACCTTGGTATCATTAAGTTCTTAGGCTTTGAGCAGATCTTCAAGAATTCCCTGACAGGACTTCCTATAGGTGGTGGTAAGGGTGGTTCTGATTTTGATCCTAAGGGCAAGTCAGACAGAGAAGTAATGGCATTCTGCCAGAGCTTTATGACAGAGCTTCACAAATATATCGGAGCTGATACAGATGTTCCTGCCGGTGATATTGGTACCGGTGCAAGAGAGATCGGCTTTATGTATGGTCAGTATAAGAGACTTACGGGTCTTTATGAAGGCGTTCTTACCGGAAAGGGTCTTACATATGGCGGATCCCTGGCAAGAACAGAAGCAACCGGATATGGCCTTCTGTATTTAACAGAAGAAATGTTAAAGTGCAATGGAAAGGATATTAAGGGCAAGACCATTGCAGTTTCCGGCGCAGGAAATGTTGCAATCTACGCAATCCAGAAGGCACAGCAGCTTGGTGCAAAGCCTGTAACCTGCTCTGACTCCAATGGCTGGATTTATGATCCCGAAGGAATTGATGTAGAACTTCTGAAGGAAGTAAAGGAATGTGTATTTAAAACAGGAATTCCTTTAGAAATAGCTATTTCTACAATTACATCTAATCCAGCAGATATTCTTCGTCTCAAAGGAAAAGGTAAGGTTGAAGAAGGCTATGATGCGGATCTTTGTATTCTTGACCAGGAACTTCAGCTTGTTGAAGTAATTGCAAAAGGGAATACAGTTTATACAAAATAAAGTATATTGATGTTAAAAGCACCAGTCATTCAGTTGGCTGGTGTTTTTTGCAATATTAAATTCACTTTGATAAGCACTTTATGATATAATGGGCTCGTAGTCTTTTACAGACATAAGAACGGGTATAAGGAGAATATAGTATTGATTAATCAGACAGCGAAGAAGATTTTGAAAGCTCTGTCTTTTGATGGTGTGGAAGTAGAAGCATTTCGTCATATGGCGGATTTAAAACGATTGGATCCGATGAAGATTTTTTATAAAAAAATAGATGAGAAAATATATAACGGGAGTCATGCAGTCCCGATTCGTATTTTCTTTCCAACTGAAAAAAGTTTTCGTGAGAGTGAAGAAAAGAAATATAATATTCAAGATAAAAAGATGCTTTTGTTTATACATGGCGGCGGCTGGGTTACAGAGAGTATCGATAATTATGAAAGAATTTGTGCCCGGCTTGCTAATGCAACCGGACAATATGTAGTTGCAGTTGAATACCGACTGGCACCGGAAGATAAATTCCCGGCAGGTCTGGAAGATTGTTATGCCGTTGCGAAAACATTATATTCCGGAGATTTTATGCTCAACATAAAACCCGAAAATATTACATTGATCGGAGATAGTGCCGGAGGGAATCTTTGTGCAGCATTATCTTTGATGGCTAGAGATTGTGGAGAATTTATGCC
>ERZ779737.152-NODE-152-length-70439-cov-4.231885_pt1 | contig 70439 bp, 60 predicted proteins | sample MGYA00511889_ERZ779737 | MGnify/ENA primary metagenome ERZ779737 (study PRJEB29588, sample SAMEA2163575) | human gut metagenome | biome: human gut; feature: human-associated habitat; material: faeces | place: Denmark | collected 2008/2010 ... | reverse complement strand
AAAGTTTTCGCTTCATTCTAAAATCGTGCTGATAGCGTCGATAATACTCGTAGGATTTACCGCGCTTTTGTATTTTATTTTTGAAAAAGATTATGCCTTAAAAGGCTACACTTCCGGCGAGCAGTTTTTGTCGTGCCTCAGTCAGGCGGTTTCGCTCAGAACCGCAGGTTTTGCAATGATTGATCCCGCCAAAATGAGCGAGGGAGGAAAGCTCCTTTCGATAATAATGATGGTTATCGGCGGCAGCCCGGGCTCTACTGCGGGCGGCATTAAGACTACAACTCTCGTCGTTTTGATTTTCAGCATAATCGCCAACGTGCGCCGCAAAAAGGATATCACCGTGGGCAACAGAAGGATAGATTCCGCAAACGTGCATCAGGCATACGGCCTTTTGTCAATGTATCTTGCGCTTGCGATAATCGGCTGCGGGATTATCTGTATCGTGGCTCCCGAGTATTCTCTTGCCGACGTCGTTTTCGAGGTGGTATCGGCGCTCTCGACGGTGGGATATTCCGTGGGACTTTCCGTCCACGTGGCGGTTGTCGGAAAGGTAGTTTTGATTTTGCTTATGTATATAGGCAGAGTGGGAATGCTCTCCTTTGCAATGATATTTGCAGGTAAAAATAAAGTCGTGCCGCTCGAGCGACCGACGGAAAAAATCATAATAGGTTAGGTGTGTTATGGCAAAGAAAATTGGTAAAAAATCAATGCTCGTCATAGGAATGGGCGAATACGGAAAGTATCTTGCCTTAAAGCTTTTAGAACTCGGAAACGAGGTCATGATTGTCGATATAGACGAAAGAAAAATTGAGGAACTTGCTCCCGTGTTCACCAACGCTCATATAGGCGATTGCACTAACGAAGCGGTTTTAAAGACGATAGGCGTCGACCAATTCGATACTTGTTTTGTGGCTATCGACGACAATTTCCAATCCTCGCTTGAAATTACGTCGCTTCTTTCCGAATGCGGCGCAAAGAGGGTAGTGTCCAAAGCGAGCAGGGAATCGCAGGCGAAATTCCTTTTAAAGACGGGCGCAACGGAGGTAGTATATCCCGAAAAGGATAACGCCGAACGCCTTGCAATTAAATACAGCTCAAACAACGTCTTTGACTATATTCAGCTCACCGCCGATTATTCTTTGTTTGAAATACCCATCATGGAAGGCTGGGACGGTATGAGCATACTTGAAATCGACGTTCGCAAAAATTACAATATCAATATTTTGGCAGTAAAGAGAGGCAAGGAGTTTATCCCGTCGCCGTCGCCTGATTTTAAATTCCAAAAGGGTGACCACGTCGTGACGCTCGGACACAGTGACGAACTTATTAAGCTTGCAAACAATATAAATTAACTATAAAATCACGATAAAACTTCAAATGTTGCAAACCCGTTTAGGATATACAATAAAAAACGCTATATAATCAATCGATATAACAAATGCGGTTATTCGGGCTATTTAAATATTGATACAATATTGCTATTTATATTATTCGATGCCGTTTGAATTATTCTTTTTAGCGATTTTATCCTAATTTGGCATTGTTGAATTTAAGTGCTCCGCTTAAGGCGGAGTTTTTAAATTAAAAAACTCCGTTGAGACGGAAGACGGAATTTAAGCGGAGAGTCGCGATTATAATGATATTAAAAAAAGTCTTCAAATTCCCGAATGGAAAATAAAGGCATTATTTTCGGCTTTTTATTGACTATCGCCGCTTTGTGCTTTATAATCTCATTATGGAATTGGGAATTTGTACCGCGACGTTCTTTAACGTAGCGAAAACGGAAGACACTTTTGAGCTTGTCCGTCGCTACGGTTTTAACGTTTGCGAAGTTTTCTTGACTACGTTTTGCGAATATGAATCGGATTTTGCCAAAGTGCTATCCGACCGTCTGATGGGCGTAAGAGTGCATTCCGTGCACGACTATACGACGAGTTTCGAGCCTATGCTTTTTAATCCCGCCGAAAGAACGAGGAGGGACGGCGAAAAGCTTTTTGAAAAGGTGCTTACGGCAGGCAAAATTCTGGGCGCGCAAAATTATACTTTTCACGGTCAGACCCGTCTTAAAAAGACAACGAAATACGATTTCCCTTTGGTCAGCCAAAGGTATGAAGAACTCGCCTTATGGGCAAACGAATACGGCATGGATTTATGTCTTGAAAACGTCCATTGGGCAATAAACAACGAGCCCTGCATTTTTGAAATAATTGCGCCGGGTGCTCCTCATCTTAAAGCCACTCTCGATATAAAGCAGGCAAAGCAGGCGGGTGTGGATTATAACGAGTTTATCAAAGTTTACGGCGACCGCCTCAAGACAGTGCATATATCCGACTTCGACGAAAACGGAAACACGTGTCTTCCGTTTGAGGGAACGGTGGATTATGCAAAACTGTTCACCGCTTTAAAACAGAGCGGTTACGACGGTCCCGTGCTTATTGAACTTTATTCAAAAGATTATCAAAACCTGAATTCGCTCTATGCGCCCTTCGATAGGCTTAAAGAGATTATGGATAAAGTTAACAACGGTTAAAGATGGCGCAAACGGCAAGTTTTAAATTATAAACGCTTAAGTTAAAATAAAATTGAAATATTATACATCGGATAAATATAAGGGAAACAATTAAAATTTAAGGAGTAGTTATGGAAGCTATTAAATTCGATTTTAACAATATGATGAGCGATTTTATCGGCGAGCAGGGCATAAAAGCGTCCGAGCTCGACAATCCCGTTGCAAAAGCGGCGTTTGATTATTTCAAGGCAAACAGGGGAACGCAGATGATGGGTTGGGCAGACCTTCCCTATAATCAGGACGGCGTCGTAGAAGACATAATCGCCACCGCAAAAGAGATAAACAATAACTTTGAAAACTTTGTAGTTTTGGGTATCGGCGGAAGCGCTCTCGGTCCCATTGCCGTGTTTACCGCACTTTGTCATTTTCGCTATAACGACCTTCCCAAAGAAAAGAGAGGGCTTAAATTCTTTGTAGAGGACAACGTCGACCCCGAAAGAATGCTCGCCCTTTTAGACGTCATCGACGTGGAAAAAACATGCTTTAACGTCATCACAAAGAGCGGGGCTACCTCGGAAACGATGAGCCAATATCTTATCATAACCGATATTTTAAAGAAAAAGCTCGGCGATAAATATGCGAAAAATATTATCGCAACCACCTCTGAAAAGAAGGGAAATCTCATCAAACTCGCCAAAAAGGAAGGCTTTAAAACATTTTATATTCCCGACGGAGTAGGCGGAAGATTTTCCGAACTTTGCCCCGTGGGACTTTTGCCTGCGGCGGTGCTCGGTATCGATATAAAGGGTATGCTTGAGGGTGCCAAATTTATGGATAAACTTTGCTCGGCAGATGACGCGCACAAAAATCCCGCGCTTATGGCGGCGCTTCTTTCATATCTTTCTATGCAAAAAGGCAAAAATATTTCAGTCATGATGCCTTATGCCGACAGCCTAAAATATATTGCCGATTGGTATTGTCAGCTTTGGGGCGAATCTTTGGGTAAGGCGGTAGATAACGACGGAAAAGTCGTCAACGTGGGGCAGACTCCCGTCAAGGCTTTGGGCGTTACCGACCAACACAGCCAGGTTCAGCTTTATACCGAAGGACCTTTCGACAAAGTCATCACGATTATCGGCGTTGAAAAATTCAGGGGCGACGTGGTTATTGCCGACGGCGCAGAAGAATTCCCGGACGTGAATTTCCTTTGCGGACACACTATGAGCGAGCTTATCAATACCGAAAGAATTGCAACCGAATATGCTTTGACCTGTTCTAAACATATGAACAATACGATACTTCTTCCCGAGGTGAACGCTCACACGATAGGACAGCTTTTGATGTTCTTCCAGCTTCAGACGGCTTACTGCGGCGCTATGCTCAATATCGACACGTTCAATCAGCCGGGCGTTGAGGCGGGCAAAAACGCAACTTATGCGCTTTTCAATCGTAAAGGTTACGAGGAAAAGAAAAAGGAACTCGAAAACGCTCCCAAAAAGAATAAGGCGTATATTATCTGAAATTAATACCGAAAGCAGGTTGTCCTTTGTCTCAAGCGGAACAAAAACCGCCTGCGCTGCGACGGCGTCTTAAAAACTTATTATGCAACGCTGTTCGGCAAAGGAGAGTTTTTATTTGCTAAAATGCGCAAGGCTTGGCGGTAAAAACTATTAAACAATTAAATTTAAATCGATATAATCTTTATAGGCATAAAAAATTTTAATCGATAAAAATTTATAAAAATAAATAAATTTAAGCGGAGAAATTATGAACAAAGAATATCCTAACTACATATCCCCCAAAAGGCGTCCCGTTGCGACGCCCGAGAAAATCGTCATTGACGGAAAAGCGCAATTCGGCACTTTTGACGAGCCGTTTGAAACTCTCAATTTGCTCGATTGCCATAAGCCCTGCGGAGCGCTTTATCCCAAATGTTTAAACCGCAAGCGTCTCACCGAGTGGGAAGCGTTTGAAATCAATATGGACGAGCTTTCGCTCGTCAGCGCAATATACAATACCGGCTCTTTGGGTTTTTCCATTATGGTGGTATACGATAAAGCGGCGCATAAGATATACAGCTGGAAAAACTTTGTTTCGGCTAAAGCCGCACACGTTGCACCTCAGCTTGTAAACGGCGTCAGCGAACTTAAAACCAAAAAGTCGGATTATAAAATCATTAACGACCTCAAAAACGGCAAGGCGAGGGCGGTAGGCTATTCCGAAAACAAGAAGTTCGGAAAGTTTGAAATCGATATGAGCGTCGAGAGAGTTTCTCCCATTTCAAACGTATGTATTCCGTTCGGCAAAAATAAGCCGCTCTATTCCGAAAAGGACTTTTTCAAAGCAGTCGGATATATCACGATAAACGGCAAAAAGTATGAGTCTAACTCCAACACCGTTTCAATCATAGACGACCACAAGGGATATTATCCTTTCTTTGCTCACTACGATTGGCTTACCGCTATGGGCAAACTCAATATAGGCGGAACGGAGAAATATTTTGCTTTCAATCTCACAAGAAATCAATCGATAAATCAGGACGACTACAACGAAAATTTAATCTGGCTCGAAAACGACAGCTCTCCGCTTCCCCCCGTCAAATTTACGAGGGACAAAAAGAATAAAAATATCTGGTACGTCAAAGACGAACACGGCTGCGTCGATATTCGTTTCGAGATTGACCAAACCTTTAAAATGCCCATGCACTTTATCGTCATCGACGTCAAATATCTCTTGCCGTTCGGAACTATTTACGGAACGCTTAAAGACGTTGACGGAAACGTTTATACCGTTGACGGAATGACTGGTATCGGAGAATACAAAAAGACGAGAATGTAGTCAGCTCCGTTTTAAAATAAACGCAGCTTGTCAAATTAACTTAAAACAAAAAGCACGGGTTTCCGTGCTTTTTTCCGTTTTACAAATTATATATGCAGGTCGTTTTACAAATTATATTTGCAGGACGTTTAAAAAATTTATAAGTTTAAGGGTTTGATGATTTATAAAATCACGGCTTTAAATTTACGGCTAACTAATAAACTTTAAAAAATAATTTTTGGCTTTAATGATTTGCATAAAGTTAAAAATTTGCCGTCCGATTTCAATTATAGGAATTATGATTTAAAAGCTGTTTTAAATTGCCGACGGCGCAATGAGTGATTTTAGGCTTAACGCTTGTTAAATTTGCCAATGTAATATATAATAGTTTAAGATTGTTATGAAAGTCGAAGTTAAAGGATTGACAAAAATATATTCATACGGAAGGACGGTATTTGAAAATCTTTCCTTTTCCCTATCGGACGGCGAGATAATGAGCGTTTATGGGGCGGAGGGGAGCGGAAAAACCACTCTGTTGAAGTGCCTGGCAGGTGCGGAAAAATGCGAGGGCGAAGTTCTGTTTGACGGCAATCCGCTTGCCAAAAAACCGGACGACGTCATGATGATATTTTCCGACGGAGCGCTTTTCGACAATTGGACGGTGTTTGACAATCTCGCTTATCCGCTTAAAATAAGAAAGACGGATAAAGCGGAAATAGCAAAGAGAACTTTGAGGGCGGCAAACGCATTCTGTTTAAATTCCGTGCTGTATCAAAAAGTCAAAAGGCTGACTTTGGAAGAGAGAAAAATGACGTCGCTTGCCCGTATGCTTGTCAGAGACTTTGAAGTGGTGCTCATCGACGATATTTTAAAAGGTCTGCCTTCCGAGACGAGAAAGACGCTCTTTTTTGAGCTTTCCGACTTTTTAAAGAAATGCAAAAAGACAGTCATATATTCAACATCGGACAGATACGAGGCATTGAGCATAGCGGATAAAGTTCTGTTTGCCACGCCTTACGAAATAAAGCAGATATCTTCACCCGAGGAGCTTTATTTTAAACCTCAAAGCTATTGGGCGCTGGAGGCGGCAGACGAATTTGCATTTTCGGTCAAGGCAAAACTTATCGAAAGTTCGGGCAAGCTATATCTTGAATATCTCGGTTTCAAGCAGGACGTAACGCCGCTGAAGGAGAGGCTTGTCACCAAAAAATATATAGGCTGTGACGTTCTTATAGGAATGCACGGAACAGACGTCGTTTTGTCGGACGACGGCATAGAGTGCGAAACCGTGTCCTCTTCTTTTGTTTCGGGGGCATATTTTACGAAATATTCAAACGGAATATGTCGATACGGCTCCAAGGCAAAAGCAAAAGAAAAAGTTTCGCTGAAACAGGACAAGATTATGCTTTTCGACATTTCGTCGGAGAGCGGAATTTTAAAAGAATAAAAATGCAAAACGGTTTGACGTGAGCATAAAAATAAAACTTAAGCTAAAGGACGCAAAAAGGCAAAGCATATTAAAGCTTATAAGCTGAGCGGCACAAATAAGCAGGCAAGCTTACGTCCAAGAGGGATATTTAATGAGGATATTGGGCATTGACCCCGGCATCGGAACAATGGGTTACGGCGTGGTGGATAGCGACGGCGGACAATATAAAGCGGTGGACTACGGCGTAGTCAAAACGTGCAAGGAAGACTCTTTGCCGCTCCGTCTTTCAGACGTCGAAAAGGCAATGTACGCTCTTTTTGAAAAATTCAATCCGGATGAAATGGCGGTGGAAGAACTGTTTTTCACCAAGAACATAACGACGGGCATAGCCGTAGCGGAAGCGAGAGGAGTCATTTTGCTTTGCGGAAGAAAATGCCTCGGCGACAAGATATTCGAATATACGCCAAATCAGATTAAGCAGGCTTTGACAGGCACGGGAAGCGCCGATAAAAGACAGATGCAGATAATGACGCAAATGATATTGAATCTGCCCAAAAGACCTTCTCCCGACGACGCGGCGGACGCTCTGGCTGTTGCGCTTACTCACGCTCAAACGGGAAGGCTTAGCGAACAGTTCAAGGTGGGCGGATTAAATCTTGGCAAGAAATAAAGTCTGTTCGGCAAAAAATCAATAATGGATATTAGAAAAATAAAGGTTACTACTTTAGTTTTGTATTAATTATAATATAGATTATAATAACGGTTATAAAATATCGGATATAAAAAAGACCGTAAAAATAACGGAATAAGGAATAAGGCTGAAAAAGCGGATATAATATCAGGCAGTTTTACCGATTAAAAAGGCAAGGGCAGATACGGCAGGATAATGACGATAATATAGCGAGGATAAAAAATGTATGCTTATATAAAAGGAAAAGTGGCAAGTGTGAGTGAAAATCTCGTCGTTTTGGACGTCGGCGGCGTGGGTTATGCCTTAAACGTTTCAAAGTCGACTTCTTCTGCGGTGAGCGGAATGTCGGAAGCAATTTTATACACATATCTTCACGTCAAAGAGGACGCCCTCACGCTTTTCGGCTTTTTAAGCTATGAAGAAAAATATTTCTTTGAAAAGCTTATAACGGTATCGGGGGTCGGACCCAAAAGCGCAATGACGGTGCTGGGAAGCTATCCGCTAAATCTTTTGGCTTCTATGGTGGCAACGGGCGACGTGGCGTCGCTCACCAAAATAAAGGGGCTTGGCAAAAAGACGGCGGAAAGAATCGTGCTTGAACTTAAAGAACAGTTTAAACCGGAAGCGGAAGAAATTCAATCTGTTCCGCAAGAGTTGGAAGAAGCGATTTTTGCGCTTATGTCGCTGGGACTCGGACGCATAGAAGCGCAAAAGGCGGTCGAAAATGCCGCAAAGCGGACAAGCGGACTTGAAAATATTGTTTCGCTTGCATTGAGAGAAAGAAAATAATCCGTTTGCGTTGCAAAACGATTTTTGTCCGTCCGTGGCGGAAAAGAATATAACGCTCTGCGTCAAACAACATTGCTTTAAGGGGCAATTTAACAAACGGTAAAGCTTTATAAACGCCGCTCTACCTTTTATCGGGTAAATTTAAAGTCGGCAGAGCGATTTAAGATAAAAGCTGAAATTATCTCTATTAAACTTGTCACAAGAGGATTAAATGGAAGAGGAAAGACTGATTAACTCGACAATGACGTCGGACGACGAGGGAGAAATCTCTCTCAGACCGAAAATGATTGACGAATACGTCGGACAGCAGGCCATAAAGGAAAATCTTATGGTCTATATTTGCGCCGCAAAGAAAAGGAACGACAGTTTGGACCACGTTTTGCTGTCCGGACCTCCGGGACTTGGCAAAACTACTCTCGCTCACATTATAGCAAACGAGATGGGTGCGCAGATTGTTGTTTCAAGCGGACCCGTAATAGAAAAAGCGGCTGACCTTGCTTCGATAATTTCAAATCTTCCGCAGGGCAGCGTTCTGTTTATAGACGAGATACACCGCTTGAACAAAAGCGTGGAAGAGATTTTATATCCCGCAATGGAAGACTATAAATTAGACCTTGTATTGGGAAAGGGTCCCACGGCAAGGACGCTCAGGCTTGCTCTGCCTAAATTTACTCTGATAGGCGCAACGACGAGGGCGGGGCTGCTTTCCAGCCCGCTCCGTGACAGGTTCGGTGTTATGCTGAAGCTTGAGATGTATTCACCCGACGAGTTAAAGACGATAACCAAGCGTTCGGCAAAACTTCTCGGCTGCGAAATATCCGAAGAGGCGGCAGGCGAAATAGCTTCGAGAAGCAGAGGCACTCCGAGAATTGCAAACAGAATATTAAAGAGAGTAAGAGATTTCGCCGATTTCGAGGGAAAAGGCCGTATCGATTTAGAGGTCGCAAAAGTTGCGCTATCTAAGCTCGGAATAGACGGCATAGGGCTTGACAAACTTGATATAGAAGTGTTAGGCGCGATAATAGATAAGTTCAAAGGGGGCCCCGTCGGGCTTGACACGATAGCTTCGGCTGTCGGCGAGGAAGCTACGACAATCGAGGACGTTGTAGAGCCCTATCTTATAAAACTCGGTTTTATTCAAAAGACAATGAGGGGCAGAGTGGCAACCGAGGCGGCTTATAGGCATCTCGGCAAAGCTTTCGGGGAATAAAACAAGTAAAGGCTTTGCCGATATACTAAATAGTAACCGATATTAAATAGTTACCGCTTTATTAAATGAATAAGACAAAACAGATTAAGCGGATAAAGAAAGCATAAACGCTATATGCGTAAAAAGAAAGAATAAACGAATAACCGTTTAAGCTTTGAAAGAGAGAATAAACGCATAGACCGTCAAATAAAAACGTCTAATGATTTTAATTAAACGCGTTATATGCTTGTAAAAAATTTAACTGACGCAAGGTTTGAATATATGGACACACTTTTGACAAAAGATTTTTATTATGACCTGCCGGAGGAATTGATTGCTCAAACGCCCGTCGAGCCGAGGGATGCCTCCCGCCTCTTGGTTTATGACAGGAATGCTAAGAGTATTCAGCACAAACATTTTTACGACATAGGCGACTATTTAAAGGCGGGCGACCTGCTTGTAGTTAATAATACGAGGGTTATTCCCGCGCGCCTATACGGACAAAGGCAAAACTCGACTTTTGAAGTGCTGTTATTAAAAAGAGAGGACCTCACTCATTGGCAGGCGCTTTTAAGACCGGCAAAAAGGCTTAAGACAGGCGAGATTTATAATATTTCCGACGAACTCAAGGTTAAAGTCTGTGATATTCTTGACGACGGCGTAAGGCGTGTGGAATTTATCTATGACGGTGTTTTTGAGGATATTCTATCGAGAGTCGGCAATATGCCGCTTCCGCCTTATATAAAGGAAAAACTTGCCGACAAAGAAAGGTATCAGACGGTATATTCAAAAGTGGACGGTTCGGCGGCGGCTCCGACGGCAGGACTTCATTTTACCGAACAGCTTATAGAAAAACTCAAATCGAAGGGCGTTGAATTTGCAACCGTGCTGCTTCAGATAGGCTTGGGAACTTTCCGTCCCGTAAAAGAAGAAAACGCTTTAGAGCATAAAATGCACACGGAAGAATATTCGATAGACGAAATCAATGCCGAGAAGATAAACAGGGCAAAAAAAGAGGGTCGCAGGGTTATATGCGTCGGGACGACCTCTGTCAGGACTCTCGAGAGCGTGGCGGACGAAAACGGTTTTGTTTCGGCAAAATCTGGAAATACGGATATTTTTATATATCCCGGCTATAAATTCAAAGCGGTGGACGCTCTTATCACAAATTTTCATCTTCCCGAATCCACGCTCATTATGCTCGTTTCGGCTCTGGTAGGCAGAGAGGAAACTTTAAGGGTATACAATACGGCGGTTAAAGAAAGATATCGTTTTTTTTCTTTCGGCGACAGTATGCTTATTCTTTAAGCGTCCTTGCAGGGCTTAAATTTAAAACGGGTAATATATTCTTTTGCGAGGAAAGACAGGCTTACTCGGTTTAAAATTTTTTACGGCGCAGGCTGTTCTGACTTTGTCAAACGCGACAAGAGAAATCAAAAGGTTTAGGAGAATTTATGAAGTTTGAAGTTTTGCACAAATGCCCGACAACGGGTGCGAGAGTGGGAAAACTCTATACCGAACACGGGGTTATAGATACGCCTTGTTTTATGCCCGTGGGGACAAAAGCTACGGTTAAATCGCTCTCTCCCGAAGAAGTAAGGGAAACGGGCAGTCAGATACTTTTGTCCAACACGTATCACCTTTATCTCCGCCCGGGTCACGAGCTTATCGAGAGGGCGGGCGGACTTCACAAATTTATGAACTGGGACGGCGCTATACTTACCGACAGCGGCGGATTTCAAGTGTTTTCGCTCTCTAAAACGAGAAAGATAACAGACGACGGTATGACTTTCAACAGCATTATAGACGGCTCTAAGCACACTTTTACGCCTCAAAAAGTGATGCAGATTCAAAGGGCGTTGGGCTCGGATATATGCATGGCGTTTGACGAGTGCACTTCGGCAGGCATAGAAAAAAAGAAAGCCGCCGAGGCTATGGAAAGGACGCTCAAGTGGCTTGACCGTTGCAGCGAGGTGGAGTTAAAGCCGCATCAGATAATGTTTCCGATTGCGCAGGGAAATATGTTCGAGGATTTAAGAATAGAGAGTCTTCAGCGCACTTTGCCTTATTGTAAATGCGGAGTGGCGATAGGCGGACTGTCGGTGGGCGAGTCGAGCGACGTGATGTATGAAATGCTTGACGCCATAAAGCCTTATCTTCCCGAAAATATGCCCCATTATCTTATGGGCGTCGGAACGGCAGATTATATCTTAGAGGGCGTAGAAAGGGGAATCGATATGTTCGACTGCGTTCTGCCCACAAGAACCGCCAGAAACGGCACGGCGATGACAATGAGCGGATACGTCACGGTCAGGAACGGAGCTTATAAAGAGGACTTTTCGCCCATTGAGGAAGGGTGCGACTGCTATGCGTGCCGCAATTACACAAGGGCATATATAAGACACCTTATTAACTCGGACGAGATTTTGGGAGGCAGACTGCTTTCCATTCACAACGTCAGATTTTTGCAAAGGCTTATGGCAAAGATAAGGCAGGCGATAGCGGACGGAAGATATCCTCAATTTAAAAAAGAGTTTTTGAGTCATTTTGAGAAGTAAAATTATATCGGTTTTATGAGTTATAAACGGCACGGGTGACATCCCGTGCTTTTAAAATTAAAATTAAAAAGGAAACCTTTAACACAAAACCGAAATAAATAAAAACTTGAATTAAAAGTTATAAATAATGCGCAGAATTAACCGACCCGCCAAAAAAGTTAAAAAAGTTAATAAATTTATCGATTTTCAGCTTGGTTTAATGCTTACAGGTAAAATATCATCGTATGATTTAACCTTAAAGGCGTTCATTTTTCATTTGATGTTTTTAAATTAAGCAAAATGGGCAAGAATTATACAAAATAGTGCATTAAAAAAATATCTGCTCTATTAGTTTTTAGTTAAATTAGTTGCATATATTTGTTTTTTAGTGTAAAATCAACACATTGAACTTAGTATTAAGGAGAATAAAATGGAAGGTAACAGCTGGATTATATTAGTAATTTTGGGCGTATTCTTGGTTGCGATGATTGTTATGACCATCATTCCTCAAAAGAAACGTCAAAAGCAACAACAGGAAATGATGAACTCTATAAGAGTCGGCACAAAAGTTATGACTATAGGAAGACTTATCGGTAAAGTTACTGCTATGAACGCCGCAGACAACACTGTAACGATTAACGTCGGTTCGGACGAAAATCCCACTTTGATTGTTATCGAAAGAAACGGTATCGGCGCTGTTCTCGACCCGATTCAACCTGCTCAGCCTGCTCAACCCGAGCAGCAAGCCGCACCCGAAGCCTCTCAAGAGGCACAACAGCCTGCCTTAGAAGAGGTGAAGGAAGAGGAAGTCAAACCCGAGAAGAAAAAGAGGGGCAAGAAGTATCGTGAAGAGGGCGAAGTAAAAGGCGAGGAAGCCGTTGAAGAAGTCAGCGGGGAAGTAGCTCAAAGCGAAACCGCAGAGAAAACAGTTTCCAAAGAGCCCAAAGCCGAAGAGCCTAAAGCTGAATAAGATAAAAAAAGGAATGAGTTTCATTCCTTTTTTAATTTTAAAAAATAATTTAAGCTTATAGACGCATAGAGAAAAAACTAAAAAGCGGATAGCGGTTTACTTTGATATAAAACTAATAAAGATATTTAGTCAAACGCTTATAGGGGCTATATTATTTATGCTTTATGCGGGACGTTTGCCTTATTTTTAAGTTAGCTGTATTTTTCCTGTTTTGGTTTAAACAGGTTGACGGCAATCACTCCGCCGATTCCGCCGGATACGGTAAGGCATATCAGGTCGATAAAATTGAACTTAGCGTCCAAGAAGTTATTGAGGGCGGCAAACAGGAGGTAGGATATGAAAAAGTATAAAAGTCCTCCCACAAGCCCTTTTATAAGCCCGTTATCGCCTCGCTTAAAGGCAATCAGACAGGCAAGAAGAATACTTAAAACTTTTAAGACGTAAGTGACGGGAACAACGACTTTGTTGTCAAGCGAAGCCCACCTTGTTATCATTGCAAATATAAGAACGAAAACGAGGGTGAACAGCACCGCGAGCAAAACCATTTTGATAATGGGAAAAATTTGTTTTTTTACGAAACTCATAAGCACTCCTATCAAAATATTATTAACGAATAGCTTTAAATATGCCATAAAACTTAATTGCCGCCAACTTGCGGCAGTATATTTTAGCTTCAAAAACTTGTATGTTAAAACTTAAATTGCTTGCAAAAGATTAAAGGTTAATATATACTGTAATTAGCAATTTCAATTCTTTGGAGGAAAAGATGAAACACGTCAAAACTATCACAAATTGTTCCATGAAGAAAAACGGCGGCTGCGGAGAGTGTCAATCGAGCTGTCAATCCGCTTGCAAGACCAGCTGCACTGTAGGAAATCAAACCTGCGTTCAAAAGGACGAAAAAATCTTAAAACCCGAAAAGAAGAACGACTGATAAACGATAATGGTTTATTGTTTCACGTCGGACGTATCGGGTAATACCGAATATTTTTTATATGACGTCGAGAGCGGCTCGCTCCACAACGTGGATAAAAGCGCGTATCTCGTCGCAAAGCAAAAGTACTCTTCACTGACAGATGAAGAGTTTTTGTCGTATGGACTTTTGACCAAAGCCGAAACAGAAGAGATAGACTCAGAGTTGTCCGAGTTGGAAAGGCAGGGCGTTTTAAATTCCCCCGCGACTGTTTATAATCTTAATTGCACGGGAGAGATAAAGGCACTGTGTCTGCATATCTGCCACGACTGCAATTTGAGATGTCCTTACTGTTTCGCAAAGGACGGAACTTATAACACGCCCAAAGATTATATGACTTTCGAGGTGGGAGCGGCGGCTATCGACTTTTTGATTGAAAAGAGTAAAAACCGTCAAAATCTCGAAGTAGACTTTTTCGGCGGCGAACCGCTTATGAATATGGGCGTTGTAAAGCGTATTGTCGAATACGCCAACGAAAAGGTCAAAGAGGCGGGCAAGAGCATTCATTTTACCATGACGACAAACGGCGTATTGCTCGGCGAGGAGAACCGCAGGTGGCTTAACGACAATATGTTTAACGTTGTTATATCCATTGACGGCAGGCCGGAGGTTCACGACAAGCTCAGAGTAACTCCCAATCACAAAGGCTGTCAGGCGCTTGTTCTTGAAAACGCAAAAGAATTCAGGAAAATCAGAGGGGATAAAAGCTATTATATAAGAGGCACTTTCACGGCAAACAATCTTGATTTTTCAAAAGACGTCTTGTATTTAAACGACGAGGGTTTTGACCAGATTTCCGTAGAGCCCGTTGTTTTGCCTCAAAGCGACCCGCTTGCAATAAAAGAAGAGGATATGGACAAAGTGCTTGCCGAATACGACGTCTTAGCAAAAGAATACATAAAGCGTCGCAAGACGGACAAGTGGTTTAACTTCTTCCATTTTATGATAGATTTAAAACAGGGACCGTGTGTGTATAAAAGGCTGAGAGGATGCGGAGCGGGCAACGAATACGTAGCCGTAACCCCGACGGGCGATATATATCCTTGTCATCAGTTCGCCGGGCAGACGGAATACAAAATGGGTAGCGTGCTCGACCGCACCTTTGACACTAACGCCCAAAAGCGTTTTGCCGAATGCACGGTATATACCAAAAAAGGCTGCTCCGACTGTGTTGCGAAATATCATTGTTCAGGAGGCTGCAACGCCAATGCCGTGCATTTTTCGGGGGATATAAATACTCCGTATAAAGAGGCGTGCGCTATGATGCGAAAGAGATTTCTGACGTCTCTTGCCATTTACGCCGCCGAAAACGCCGACGGTTAAATCATTCCGATAAAGACTGAAACGCGTAATTGCAAAAAAATCATTTTATATTTATCAAAAAAACAAGATTGCAATTTAACGTCCGTTTAGGCTTTAAATATAAAATATATATAAACAAGATACATTTATCAAAATAAATTGACTTAAATTTGCTTTATGTGTATAATAACTATGTTTTAGACTCAGGAGCACACTATGACAAGAAAAAAATCTATTGTGGTTTTAGTATTACTTGCAATCTTCATCGTTTTGATGACGGTATTTGCGGTAATCGAATTTCCCATAGGCGTATACGATTATACCGGTTATGCTAAAACCATAAGCTTAGGTCTCGATTTGTCCGGCGGCGTTTCCGCCGTTTATATCGTCGACGAAGAGCAAACCGACGATTTGCAAACGAGGATTGACGGCACGGTTACGGGACTTCAGACGCTTTTGGTGTCCAAGGGATACACCGAATCCGTCGTTTCCTATTCAAACGGAAAGATAAGAGTCGAGGTCCCCGACGTTGATGACCCCGAACAGATTTTCGAGCTTATCGGCAGACCTCAGAGCATCGAATTCCGAGACGGCGAGGGTAGCGACGCCAACGTTTTAATTGTCGGCCGTGACCACATCGAAAACGCATACGTCACTTACGACGAAAGCGGAAATTATGCCGTAGGTCTTAAATTTAACTCCGCGGGAACGAAAGCGTTTGCCGACGCCACGGCGGATTTAGTTGGCAAAACTATTTATGTTTACGCCAATAACGAATTATATACTCAGGTCAACGTTCAAAGCGCTATCACCAACGGTCAATGTATCATTTCCCGTTCGGGCGGATATCAATATCAGGACGCTTACGATTTCGTAACGCAAATTCAAAGCGGCACGTTTGCCGTCAATCTCGTTAAAGACGAAATAAGACTCATCAGCCCGACGCTCGGCGAGGGTGCAATAACTTCATCGCTTATCGCAGCTGCTGTCGGTACTGCCATTGTGTTTATCTTTATGGCTATTGTATATCGTATGATGGGTGTTATGGCGGATATCGCTTTGGTCATTTATATTTTACTCTTGCTCTGGTTCTGTGCCGTGCTTCCTTGGGTTCAGCTTACGCTCCCCGGTATTGCCGGTATCGTGCTTTCAATCGGTATGGCAGTCGACGGAAACGTCGTCATATTTGAAAGAATCAAAGACGAATATAAGCATACATCCAAACCTATCGGGACAGCGGTCAAGACAGGCTTTAAAAGAAGTCTTGGCGCTATCATCGACGGAAACGTCACGACGCTTATCGGAGCAGTCGTCTTATGGCTTGTCGGCTCCGCCTCAATCGTAGGCTTTGCCGTGACGCTGTTTATCGGTATCATTTTGTCGATGTTCACATCGCTTTTAATCACGAGACTTTTGATGGCGATTATGCTTTCCTTTAATTCGTCGAACGAAAAGCTCTATGCGCTCAAGAGAGGTGCGGACGTAGTTGAAGACGACTCGGAAGATGAAACCGATGAAAAAGAAAAAATAGTCGAAGAAGTAGAAGAGGGGGTTGTGTCAGATGAAGAATAACAATTTCCTCAAAAACTTAAAAGATTTTAAAATTACAAACAAACTCCGTTTCTGGCTTATTCCGCCAATCGTCATTCTTGTTGTGGCTTTTATAGTTATTTTATCAATTTCGGTGGTAAACGGTTCCGCAGCGGACGGATTTAACATCGGTATCGACTTTGAGGGCGGCACTCTGCTCAGCGTTACGCTCGGGGAGGAAGCCCACTCGACAAACGCAAACTATGACAAGCACGTAAGCCAAATCACTAAGGCGATAGAGTCTCACGGAGTTACGGTCAGCTATGTTCAGACGTCGTCCGGTTCCACTACGGCAACGGACGCACTTCAGTTCAGATATACTAACTCGTCGGAAAATGCGGACGTCATCTTTGATACCAACGAAAAAATAGTCGCTTCTGTCAGGGCGCTTTATCCCGACCTCGGCGAGTCGGATATAGCTTACGATACAATCGGTAAAACGGCGGCAAACGACTTGCTCGAAAAAGCCGCAATTGCTTTGGTAGTTACGCTCGTTTTGATACTCATTTATATCATTATTAGGTTTGAGCCTGTTTCCGGTATCGTGGCGGTGCTCTTGACAATACACGATGCAATCATCATGTTCTGTCTTACCGTCATGTTCAGGATTCAAATCAACTCGTCCTACGTTGCCGCGGCGATAACAATCATTGCGTATTCGATAAACAATACAATCGTCATATTCGACAGGTGCCGTGAAACAATCAAGCCTATCAAAAACGCTAAATCTATCAATTATATCGAAATAGGCGACGAGGCGGTTAAATCGACGATGACCCGTTCGATTTATACCACGTTCACGACTTTGGTTACGGTTGCAATGCTCGCTATTTTCGGAAGCGTAACGATGAGAGAATTTGTCGTGCCGATTATCATAGGACTGTTTGTAGGTTTTTATTCTTCCGTTTTCCTTGCAACGCCTATATGGGCAAAACTCAGCTATGCGATGGACGGCTTAAGGCTTAAACGTCTTGCGAGAAAAGCCGCGGAAGAAGGTAACAAAGAAGTTGTTATATATGACAAAAAACCCTCAAAGGAAGAAAAGGGCGACAATGCCGAGGGAACGCAAGCGGAAAAGAAAGCTAAAAAGAAGCCGCAACAAAACGTGTGGGTAAATCCCAAAAAGAAAAACACTCAGTTTAAAAAGAAAAAATAATTTAAAAGACTCTCTTTGAGAGTCTTTTTTTATATAACAGGTGAATGGATTGCAATGGCTCAAATCGTCAGATAACGGGGCGAATTGTTATATATCGAAAAATTATCCGTTTTTTTCCGTTTTGAACGAGTTAACGACAAATTTCACTTTTAAAATTAAAAAATCACTTTAAAATGCACGACAGTTGTATTATAATTTTGCGTATGAGATTAAATTACATCAAAAGAGTAAAAACGGATACGCCACAGTCGGAAAATTTTTCAAAAGAGTTTTCTTCTCTTTTGGCAGAGAGAGGAATTGACGACGTTAAGGCTTTTATAAACCCTTCCATTGACGATATGAGCGACCCTTTTGCGATTGACGGCATATCCGAGGCGGTTGAGCGTTTAAAGTCGGCAGAAAACGAAAGCGTGTTAATTTACGGCGATTATGACTGCGACGGCATTTGCGCCACCGTCATTTTGTATAAAACGCTTTTAAACAGAGTTAAAAATTTAAATTATTTTATACCTGACCGCAACTTGGACGGATACGGTCTCTCAGTCAATGCGCTTGAAAAGCTTTTAAAAAAGTATTCGCCCGACCTTGTTATAACCGTCGATTGCGGGATAACAAGCGTTAATGAAGTGGAATTTCTAAAGAAAAGAGGGGTGGACGTCATCGTAACCGACCATCACGAACCCCAGGAGCAGTTGCCCGATTGTATAAAGATTAATCCCAAAATCAAGAAAGAGTCATTTGCCGATTACTGCGGTGCAGGAGTCGCTTTAAAACTTGCAGAGGCACTTTCGTCGAGGGAAAAGATAAAGCCGCTTTTGGAACTTGCCGCTATTGCCACTATTGCCGATATCGTTCCCCTTTGCGGCGAAAACAGAGTTATTGCTTCGCTGGGCTTAAACTCGATAAAAAGAAACCCGTCAAAGGCGATAAAAAGGCTTATAGGCAAAAGTGTTTCAAGCTATGAGATAATGTTTAAAACGGCGCCCAAGATAAACGCAGCAGGCAGAATGGACAACGCCATGAAAGCGGTTGAAATGTTTTTGTGCGACGACGATTTTATAATCGACGGCATAGCGAAAGAACTTGAATTTAACAACGTTCAACGGCAGATAAAGTGTGAGGAAGCTTTTGAAGACAGTATAAAAATGTTAAACGGTCAGAATTTTGACAATATCGGTTTTATTGTCTTATTTAGCGAAAACTGGGAAGCCGGCATTTTGGGAATAGCCGCTTCACGACTTGTTGAAAAATACCGCCGTCCCTGTCTTTTGTTTTCCAAAAAAGGCGACGTTTTAAAAGGTTCGGCAAGGTCTATTGCCGATATAAATCTTTTTGAAATGTTAAAAGAGGTTTCAGGTCATTTTCTATCGTTTGGCGGACACGCTATGGCGGCAGGAGTCAGCATATCTTTCGATGAGTTTGAAACCGTAAAAGCCCTGTTAAACCAAAAGGCACTCGCATACGGCTTTAAAACATTCCTTGAAAAGGTATATTATGATTTCGAGGCGGACACCTCAGCAGACAAGCTGCCTCTTGCGAAAGAACTCGAATTGTTGGAACCGACAGGATACAAAAATCCCAAGCCGCTTTTTTTGGTGTCTTCCGATAAACTTCGCTTTGAAAGGATAGGGGAAACCGAACATATAAAAGCAAATTTAAAAGCTTTTGAAATGATTGGGTTTTTTAAATACGGCAAACGCTTTATGGCAGGGTGCGATTCAAAATTTTTGGTGACTTTGTCCAGGAATATATTTTTGAACAACGAAACTGCGCAGGCACTGATAAAAGAAATTTACGTAGAAAACGTTACGTTGTCTGACGAGGAACTGATGATTGCGTCGCTTGATTCGTTAAAGCTGCCCCCGACAGAATGCGACAAGCCCTCGAAATTTAAAGAGTCGGGAAATTTCGGAACGCTGTTTGTGGCTTTCTCTAAAGAGGGATTAAGTCTTATCGAAAGAGATTATCCTTCGTTGCCTGTCGGCATAGGAGAGGAAGCGGTTACTAATATGCAAAATCAGATTGTTCTTTGTCCCTATTCCGAATTTGATTTTTCAAAATACGAAAAGGTGGTGTTTTACGAAAAGCCTATAAGCGGAATCTATAAAAAGGCAAAGGACGAATGCGCATTTGTCTGTATCGTTTCGGGTGCGCCGGAGCAAAAGATGAACAAAATTTCCAGAGAGAGTCTCGAAAAACTTTTTTTGTATTTTAAAAGCAAACGCGGTCTAAAATATAACGAAAAGAAATTCAAGTCCGATTTAAATAAGGCAGGTCTTTGCGATTTTGATTTTTTTGCCGGCGTTCAAATTTTTAAAGAACTGCTATTGATTTTGGTCGACGATAAGGGTATTATATTAATATCCGATAAAAAAACGAGCCTTGATAAGTCTTATACCTATCAATATCTAAAGGAGTGTTAATTGTTCGATATCGAAAAATTTAAACCTCTGTATCCCGAAAACTACGAGCTTATAAAAAAGGCATATGAGTTCGCGGCAAAAGCGCATGAAGGGCAAAAACGCAGGTCGGGAGAGGATTATATAACTCATCCATGCGCCGTTGCAGAGATTGTAGCGGAATTCGGTTTTGACGCCTCAACCGTGGTTGCGGCTTTTTTGCATGACACTTTAGAGGATACCCCCGTCACGGACGAACAGATAAAAACCGAGTTCGGCGAGGAAATTTTGGAACTTGTCGAAGGCGTGACAAAACTCGACAAACTCAAGTTTTTAAACCGTGAGGACGCTCAGGCGGAAAGTCTCAGAAAAATGTTTGTCGCTATGGCTAACGACCTCAGGGTCATAATTGTAAAGTTTGCCGACCGCTTGCACAATATGCGCTCGCTCAAATATCAGCCCGAAGAAAAACAGCAATACATATCAAGGGAAACTCTCGAGATTTACGCGCCGCTTGCAGGCAGGCTCGGTATATCTTTTTTCAAGTGTGAACTCGAAGACCTTGCAATGAGTTATCTTTATCCGAAAGAGTATAATTATATAGCAAAATACGTTGAAGAACATAACAGCCAAAGGCAGGAGTTTCTGGATAAAATCTGCACGGAAATCAAAAACAAACTCGCGGAACTGAAGATAGACGGAGAAGTGAGCAGCAGGGCAAAGCATTTTTATTCGATTTTCAAAAAAATGCGAAATCTCAACATAGATATAGACCAGATTTACGATTTGCTTGCAGTCAGAATTATCGTGGACGACGTAAAGGATTGCTATACTTTGCTGGGACAGATTCACACAATGTGGAAACCGCTTCCGAACAGAGTTAAAGACTATATCGCCGTGCCTAAGCCGAATAACTATCAATCGCTTCATACCACTGTTATGACGCAGTTCGGACAGACGTTTGAAGTGCAGATAAGAACTAAAGAGATGCACCGTATAGCGGAATACGGTATCGCTGCGCATTGGAAGTATAAAGAGGGCAGAACTCAGTCAAGCGTCCTCGACGAGAAGGTCCGCTGGCTCAGAGAGGTTATGGACGCCGAAAAGGACATAATAGGTGCGCACGAGTTTTTGGACGCCGTTAAAATCAACGTTTTCGACGATGAGGTTTTCGTGTTTACGCCAAAGGGCGACGTATACGGACTTCCCGTCGGGTCAACGCCCATTGACCTTGCTTACAAAATCCATTCCGCTATCGGAAATAAATGCGTCGGCGCGAGGATAAATCAAAAAATCGTTCCGCTTTCGACAAAGCTTCAAAACGGCGATATAATCGAAATTCTCACCTCGAACGCTTCAAAGGGTCCCAGCCGAGATTGGCTCAATTATGCGCAAACGGCAACCGCCCGTTCTAAAATTCGCTCTTTCTTTAAAAAGGAGATGAAAGAGGAAAATATCAAAAGAGGCAAGGATATGCTCGAGCGTGAGGCTCGTCACCGCGGTTACAGCTTTGCAAAGCTTCTTCAGACGCCGGGTGTGCAGGATATGTTGCTTTCAAGGCAATCGTGTCAAAGCATTGACGACCTTTATTCAATGGTCGGCTACGGCGGAATTACCACGAATCAGATTCTTGTAAAACTTATCGACGAATTTAAAGCGCACGTTGTTGAGGTTGCAAAGGAAAACAGTGCAAACAATTCTTTTGAAACAGACAGTCTCAGCTACGAAAACGCAAAGGAGCCGCGCAAAACAAGCAAGAGCGGAGTTTTAATAAAAGGCTTTGCCGATTTTGCCGTCAGACTTTCTCATTGCTGTTCGCCCGTTCCCGGGGATAAAATCATAGGATACATTTCAAGGGGCAGAGGCGTTTCGGTTCACAGGGCGGATTGTCCGAATATAAAGTCTATGGAGCCGGAAAGAATAATCGAGGCTTCGTGGGACAGCTTTGCTGTCAACGACAGTTATACGGTAACTATAAAAATCGTTTGTGAAAACAAATCGGGAATGCTTGCGCAGGTTTCAACTGCCATTGCCGGGCAAAAACTTCAGATTGTCGGCGTGAACGCGAGTATGAATAAAAAGGACGAAACGACGGAAATTTCTATTACCGTTGAAATTAAATCCACGAGCGAACTTGACGACCTCATTAGGAAGCTAAGTTCCTTGCAGGGCGTTATCGACGTAAGGAGGTAATAGTGAAAATAGAAAGTTTTATCACTTCCCCGATAGGCACGAACACTTACCTCGTGAGCGAGAACGGCAGAGGAATATTCATCGACGTTGGCAGCGACGGCGAGGACTTGTATCTTTACGCTTTAAAAGAGGGGATTTCCATAGAGGCGGTTTTGCTCACTCACGGACATTTCGACCACGCAAACGGCTGCGCCGAGTTGCAACAGAAGGGAATAAAGATTTACGTTCATGAAGCGGACGCCGATAAACTCTATACATATAAAGGCATGGCGGCTTTTGCGGGCGTAAAGCTCAACGCTTTTAAGGCGGACGAATACGTAACTGACGGTGAAATTTTGCATTTTATCGGTAAAGAAATTAAAGTTATTCATACGCCGGGACACAGTAAGGGCAGCGTTTGTTATGTAATAGACGACGCTGTTTTTTGCGGAGATACTCTGTTTTGCGGCTCTTACGGCAGATACGATTTTTACGACGGTGATTTAAAAGAACTTAAAAATTCCGCCCAAAAGATTTTTGCCCTAAAGGGAGATTATAAATTATATCCCGGTCACGGTGAAGCTTCCACTTTGGAGGAGGAAAAAAGAACGAACCCTATAAATTTTGAATAAAACAATTTCGTTTTTACGGGCAATTTTTAATTTTATTCGTTTAAAGGATAGCGTTTTATTTATTAAAATTTTCATTGATTTAATTAAATTTTTTTAGTATAATTATCTATGACGATTAAATAGCTTTTTAATTGTTATATTTTTCGTCATTTTATTTTTTGTTCCGTGCCGACAATTATGCCCATACGGACAGCTTTTTGCATAATTGCATATTTATGCAAAATTTGAAGTGAGCCGTTTAAACGTTGCTTAAATAAACTGCTTAACCTTATACAAACGGAGACAGTATGCTTTTAAAATTTACGCACAACCAACCGAATTTCGATTTCGATTTGCAAGAGCTTTTCAGGGCTTTTTATCCGAGCGTGGTCGCAGGCGACGAAAATCACCTCGATTTAAATGCGAGCGTCGAGGGCGGTGAACTCAAGGTTGTCATAACGAGCGACGTTTTCGATAAGTTTAAAAAGGTATATACTTTCAAGGTTGACTCCTCGAGCGATATGGCATACAAAAGGTCGGTAAAAAGACACCTTAAGGTCGCACTATACAGGTGTATGTCTTTCCTTTCAAACACAAACCTGCCATACGGCTGTCTTACGGGAATAAGACCCACAAAATATTTTGCCGAACTCGGCGTAAACGCCAAAGAGATTTTCGAAAAAGAATTTTCGGTGCACGGCGACAAAGTAAAACTCGTTCAAAGCTGTGTGGTAAATCAGATTCCTTATAAAAACACAAAACCCGAAACTGTGGTGGACGTGTTTGTCAACATTCCTTTCTGTCCGTCAAGGTGCGCCTATTGCAGTTTTGTTTCCACCGTCATAGGCAAACAGCAGAGCGTTGTCGGACCTTATATCGATTGTTTAAAGAGAGAAATTTCACAGATAAAAAAAATAATCAAAGACAAAAAGTATTCTGTCAGAGCGGTATATGTTGGCGGAGGAACGCCCACATCTCTTAAAATAGGGGAACTTAAGGCGGTGTTGGCTTGTCTTAAATTCGGGCAGAAGGAATTCACCGTAGAGGCGGGCAGACCCGATACCATCACGAAAGAAACCGTCAAGATTTTGAGAAGGGCAAAGGTCACGAGATTATCGGTTAATCCGCAGAGCTTCAATCAAAAGACGCTCGATAAGATAGGCAGGACACATAAGGTCGAAGACGTCATAAACGCTTACGGACTCGTCAGGAAAAAGTTTGACGTCAATATGGATTTGATTGCCATGTTGCCCGGAGAGACGTTTGACGACTTTAAATACAGCGTGGACAAGGCAATCGAACTTTCGCCGGAAAATATCACCGTTCATACCCTTTGTCTTAAAAACGGCTCAAAGCTCAAAGAAGAAGGATTTTTCAATCAAAACTTCGAGGAAGCGAAAAAAATGGTGGATTATGCCTACTATACGCTCACCGCAAAAGGATATCAGCCTTATTATATGTACAGGCAAAAGTATATGGCGGGCAACCTTGAAAACGTGGGATATTCAAAACCGAAAAAGTATTGCCTTTACAATATCGACGTTATGGAAGAAGATACTTCCGTGTTAGCGTGCGGAGCGGGAGCGATTTCCAAGAAATTTTCGCCCCGAATAAATCTCATTGAAAGACAGGCAAATTGCAAAGAACCTGCCGATTACGTCAAGCGTTTCGAGGAAATGCTTTCAAAACAAAAAGAGTTTTGGGAAAAAGACAGCGAAAACAAATCCGACTAACGGGCGTCAGATAAAATATGGCTTGCCCGAGTGTTTAAAATAAATTCAAAAACGACAAAATAAACTATATTTTTAGTTTACATTTATTTTTTATTATGATAAAATCAAAGCGTACTCTTTCAAAGTGTATCCAAATCTCCGAGGTTACTCTTTGATTGCAGCGAATTATTTATCCACAGGAGGAGTAAAAAATGGATAAAACGAGAAAACAGGAAATCATTGCAAAATTCGGTCGCAGTGAAGGCGACACCGGTTCACCCGAAGTTCAAATCGCTTTGCTTACAGAGCGCATTGCAGAGCTTACCGAGCACCTTAAAGTCCACAAGAAAGACCATCACAGCCGCAGAGGTTTGCTTATGATGGTAGGTCAGAGAAGAAGTATGCTCGAGTATCTCAAGAAAACCGATATCGAAAGATACAGAAATTTAATTAACGAACTCGGACTCAGAAAGTAAAAACAGGGGGCTTTTGCCCCCGTTTTTTAGGTAAACTTTACGTTTGCCAATAAATAGGTTATGATGAGATAACCAGAAAGGAGATAATATGAAAAAAGAAATTTTTAAAACGACAATAGGCGGGAAAGAAATTATTGTCGAAACGGGAGCTTATTGCTCGCAGGCTAACGGCTCTTGTATCGTTCGTTGCGGCGACACCGCTGTTATGGTGAACGCAACTATGTCAAAGACTCCGAGAGAGGGAATGGATTATTTTCCGCTCGGTGTGGATTTCGAAGAAAAGATGTATGCCGTCGGCAAAATCCCCGGCGGATTCAAAAAGAGAGAGGGCAGACCGTCCGATAAGGCTATTTTAACTTCAAGACTTATCGACCGTCCTATCCGTCCGCTCTTCCCGAAGGGCTTCTATAACGACGTTACCGTCATTGCAACGGTGCTCAGCGTCGATACCAACATTCCGCCCGAAGTGTGGGGTATGGTGGGCTCTTCTATCGCTCTTTCAATTTCCGATATTCCTTTTGCAGGACCTACCGGTTCCGTCGTAGTCGGTTTGGTGGACGGCAAATACGTCATCAACCCCGACAGCGAACAGAGAGAAAAATCGAGATTGCACCTTTCTTTGTCGGGAACAAAGGACGCCATTATGATGGTTGAGGCAGGCGCAAGCGTCATCACCGAACAGGAAATGCTCGGTGCCATTATGTTCGGTCATGAGGAAATCAAAAAGATTGTTGCCTTTATTGAATCCATTCAGGCGGAAATCGGAAAGCCGAAGGCTCAGATCGAGCTTGAAAAAATTCCCGAAGAAATTGACAGTGCAGTTCGCAAATACGCAGACAAAAAGATGGACTACGTTCTCGAGGCTTTCGAACGTTACGAGAGAGAGGCAAGAGAAGAGGCTTTAAACGAAGACGTTTTGAATCACTTTGCAGACGATTTCAACGACGTCGAAAAGAAGACGAAATTCATTATGGACTCGCTCTATTACCTCAAGAAAGAGAAAGTCCGTGCTAAGATTTTAAACGACGGCGTTCGTCCCGACGGAAGACAGCTTACCGAGATTCGTCCTATCTGGTGCGAAGTGGGTATGCTTCCGCGCGTTCACGGAAGTGCTGTGTTTACAAGAGGTCAAACTCAGGCTTTGACGACTTGCACTCTCGGAACGATAAGCGAAGTGCAGAAACTCGAAGGACTTGACGACGATTATTACAAGAGATATATGCACCAATACAATATGCCCGGTTATTCGACAGGCGAGGCAAAACCGCTTAAAACTCCCGGTCGCCGTGAGATAGGCCACGGAGCTTTGGCAGAGCGTTCGCTTGAACCCGTATTGCCGTCGGAGGAAGAATTCCCTTACGCAATCAGAACGGTGTCTGACATCTTGTCGTCAAACGGTAGCACCTCGCAGGCATCCGTTTGCGGAAGCACCTTGGCTCTTATGGACGCAGGCGTTCCCATAAAAGCTCCGGTAGCCGGTATAGCCATGGGACTTATCAAGAACGAAGCAGAAAACAAGGTCGCCGTACTTAGCGATATTCAGGGCTTAGAGGACTTCCTCGGCGATATGGACTTTAAAGTCGCAGGAACGAGTGAAGGAATCACCGCCATTCAGATGGATATCAAAATCAAGGGCATAGACGAACAAATTCTGACCAAGGCTTTAGAGCAGGCAAGACAGGGACGTCTTTTCATCCTCGATAAAATGAAAGAAGTTTTGGCGGCTCCAAGACCTCAGCTCAGTAAGTATGCACCCAAGATTGTTTCGTTTAACATCGACCCCGATAAAATCAGAGAAGTTATCGGAAGCGGCGGAAAGACAATCAATAAGATTATTGAAGAAACCGGCGTCAAAATCGATATCAGCGACGACGGACAAATCTTTATCGCAGCGGCGGATACCGATTCAATTGAAAAGGCAAGAGTTATTATCGAAAATATCTGCCGTGACTTTGAAGTGGGTGAGGAACTCAGCGGAAAGGTCGTCAAGATTATGGAAAACGAAAAGGGACAATTCGGCGCGTCTGTGTCGCTTGCCCCCGGTAAAGACGGCATGATTCACATTTCAAAACTTTCTAAAAACAGAGTCGAGAAGGTCACCGACGTTGTTAACGTAGGCGATGAGGTAGCTGTCAAGATTATCAAAATAGACGATAAAGGAAGAGTTGACCTTAAGCTTCAAAAAGTATTGAAAAAGAACAGCGAAAACTAATTCAAGCAACCTTAAAAAAATAAAAACGACGCTAAGCGTCGTTTTTTTTATGCCGAAAATATTAACTGAAATTTTGTTGCAGAGTAAAATTGTTTTTTTATTGATTTTAATCTCTTGATAAGTTATTCTAATACTGACACAAGATGCAAAGGTTTGCAAAAAAATTAAATAAAACAATTTATTAAATCAGGGGATTATACCGTGGAAATACTTGAGAAATTAAAAGCCGTATCATCGGAAAAATATAAGAGCTTTCTCTCAAAACTCGTGCCTGATATAGGAGACTTTTTAGGTTGCTCTGTTCCCGACGTCAGAAAAATAGCCAAGTCGCTTACGGCGGAAGAGGCGGACGTTTTTTTTAAAACTTTGCCGCATGAATATTATGACGAAAATATGCTTCACGGCTTACTTTTAGGTATGCAAAAAGGAACGGCAAAAAAGCTTGGACTACTCGACAAATTTTTGCCTTATGTCGACAATTGGGGGGTTTGCGACACAATGACGGCGGCCTTGTGGAATAAGGGCGACGACTTTGACGCCGTTTTTAAACACGCAAAAGAGCAGACCGAATCGGACAGAGTGTATTCGATAAGATACGGCGTTGTTTGTTTTTTGGACTATTTTACAAGCGACCGTTATGACGAGATAGTCGAAATTACTTCAAAAATTACAAACGACGACTATTATGTGGAAATGGCTTTGGGATGGCTTCTTTCCGTTTTGGCAGTAAGAGATTTTAAAAAGACGGTTGAAATTTTATTGCAAAAAAGATACACGAATTCTGTAAGTCTTATTGCCATACGAAAGGGGATAGAATCGTTAAGACTTGATAGCGGTCAAAAGGAAATTTTGAGAAATATCAAAAAGGAATTTAAAAGATAAAATCTGAAAGCTAAAACGAGCGGCATTATTTTTGCCGCTCGTCGTCGCTTTCAATTTGCCGAGTTTCTTTTTCAATAAAATTATTTTCACTTTCGCTGCTTGTTAAAGCTCTGCGTTTATGCTTTGATTTGACCTTTTTAGCGTCTGTTTGCGATTTTGTTTCGGCTAAAGCTTTAGCGTCCTTTTTTCGCTCTGACAGACGTTTTTGATTGACCTCTCCTTGGTTTTTCTTTTTTTCCAAAGGCAAAGTAACGGTAAAAGCGGTGTATTTATTCGGCTCGCTCTCGCAGCTTATTTCGCCGCCCATTGATTGAGCGATAGACCTGGCGATAGAAAGCCCGAGCCCGAAGCTTTTTGACTGTTCCACGTCGGTGGAGACTTTGTAAAATCTTTCAAAAATGTGCTTGATGTTTTCCTCGCTTATTCCTTCGCCCGTATTGGATATGGTGAGCGTCACTTTCTTTTTCTGTCTGACGAGTCCCGCTCTTATTTTGCCGTCCTCGGGCGTATACTTTATCGCATTGTCGCAGAGAATGGAAAGAAGCCTTTCAAGCGAGTTTTTGTCGACGTAGCACCAAACGTCTTTTTCGATTTTTGTTTCGAGCGTGATTTTTTTAAAATAGCACGTGGCTTCAAAAGAAAGCAGGGTGCTTTCCAAAAAGTCGCTTAGGTTAATTTTCTCGAAATTGGGATTGTAAAACACGCTGGTAAATTTCGATAACTCAAGCATCTCCAGAATAAGTTTATTCATTTTCTCTATCTGAGCGGCAGAGCTGTCCAGCCAGCTTTTCGCTTCTGCGTTTTTTGCGGTCAGCGAGCCTTTTGCGAGATTTATATTTGTCGCCAAAACGGTAAGCGGCGTTTTGAGCTCGTGAGATACGTTTGTGACGAGCTCCTTTTGGTTGTGAAATGCGTATTCGACCGGCTTTACGGCGTGTTTTGCAAACAGCCAACCGATTAAAGAAAAGAGCCACGCCGACAAAATTATCGAACAGGAAAAGGCGATAACCATAATCATTATCGAATTGTATTCCATTGTGTAGTCGTAAATTGCATAAACAGTTTCGTCAAACACATAATTCGAAGTGCTTTCCTTTAAAATCTGAAAATGCCTTTTTCCTATTGTCACTCTTTCGTTGTCGGTGTTTATGACGATATTGATTATTTGCGACTGTTCTGTCGGAGTATACCCGTCAAAATGTTGTTTTATGACAATTATTCCGTTTCTTTCCACAAGCAAAATACAGTGGTTTCTGGTATCGAAGTCGTCGAATTCCGAGCCCGCACCGCTGTTGCTTTTAAAATCTTCTATGGTTGTAAAAAGGCTGTCTTTTATGCTCAGTTGCATATCGCCGTATTGAGCCGCAAAAATCGCAATAAAAATAATCAAAAGAATTGCCGTGCCGATAATTGACGCGAGCAGCATAAATTTTATTTTAAGGTCGTTAAAAAGTTCCTTTTTAGATGACGTGTTGACGCTTATTTTCATATTATTCCGATTTCCGTTTCCGATTAAATTTAAGCGTATGCGCTTTAATACCTGCTAATTGACTCAAGTATATTTTTATCTTAATTAATCTTTTTTATCTTCTAACTGATATCCCACACCTCTTATGGCGTTTATGGTAAACGGGGCGTTTAAAAAAGTAAGTTTTTTTCTCAAAAAGGATATGAACACTTCAAGCGTGTTGGATTCGAATTCGCTGTCGAAACCCCATACTTTAGCTATAAGATTTTCTTTGTCTGCAATGGCGTTTCCTTTTTCAAAAAGATATTTTAAAATTTCAAATTCCTTGACCGAAAGTTTGACGCTTTTATCTTCATATTCAAGCTTATAAGTATTGACGTCAAGATTGACGCCGTTGTGTGATATAAAACCTTGGTAGGTATCGCTTTTGCGGCGAGTCAGAGCTCTTATTCTCGCAAGCAGTTCGGGAATGGAAAAAGGCTTAGCGATATAGTCGTCCGCTCCGCAATCGAGCCCGTGCACTTTGTTTGCCTCGTCGGACAGAGCGGTGAGCATTATTATCGGAGTGGTAATTTTGTTTTGTCTGAGTTTTTTTAGAACGTCGAAACCGCTCATTTCGGGGAGCATAACGTCAAGCAGAATGATATCGAAAACGTTGCTTAGTCCGAATTCCAGACCGCTCTCGCCGTCGTAGACGTTCTCGACCTCGTATTTTTCTTTTTTCAGCACCGCTACCAATGCCTGAGATAAACTTTTTGAGTCTTCAATAAGTAATACGCGCATATTTACTCCTTTGCCTTTAGGCGCAGCTTTTAAATTGCATCAATTAAATTTTAACCCAAATTAAGAATGTTGCAACAGTTAAAAGCTATAAACTGTAATTTTGTTTTCAGAAGCGGAATTATAATCCCTATTGCTCGAAAATAATTTTTTTATATTAAACGATTAAAACGGTAAACACCGATAATTGCAATTTGCGACTTTGGTATTGTTTTATTAAAACCGTTTTTTGATTATATATTATCAATATTAATTTTAAATAAAAAAACTTAAAATCAAATTAAATAAAACAGACAGGCATATTGAGAAATGTTCCGACAAGCCATTACGAGAATGTCTATGACAGACAGAACCGAAAAGGCAATTAAAAATTAAATATTCAAAAAAATTTTTAAATTAAATTTGTTTTTAATTTAATTTTAAGTTTTAAAAAATATGATATGCGCGTAGGCAGGTTAAATAGTTTTCCTATTATATGCCACCTATGTGGTAAAAGGTAGAACATCTTTTTTCTCTCCGATTTTTTTGGATGTTCTACCTTTTTCTTACTTTTTGCGGCTCTGCCGCTTTTTTATTTTTATGGCGGTTTATGTTTTTTTGCATATTGCTCAGGCGATTTTTTACGAGATAAAATACACTATATCCATTCTTTGTATTCATGGACATTTTGCCGAAGGCAATTTAAATCTGTTTCGGTGATTTTTTTATGCGCTAAAAACGGTTAACATTATAGGTAAATTTATCGGATAACAAAAAATATCTCGTCGGTAAGTAAAAAGCGGTTATTTATTATGGCAAATTGCTAAATTAAAGCGGCGCGAGTGCTCAAAATAGAATAAATATGCTTATAATATATAGTAGGGAAGAAAACTAAAGTTAAATTTGTTAAAATTTATAGACAATATGACAATATATGGTAAAATGAAATCGTTATGAAAAGGTTAAAGATTGTCATCAATAAACTCAGCGGAAACGGCGAAAAGGCTTACGACAAAATTATTTTGGATAAGCTCAAAAAAAGGTTTCCCGACGAAGAGTATGAGGTGACTAAAGTTATTTTGATAGCCGACGAAAAAGACACGTTTGAGCTTGACGAATGCGATGCGGTTGCCGTTTGCGGCGGAGACGGCACTTTAAGCAATGCTTTGAACATCGCGTCGAGAACGGGCATAGACGTTTTATACTTTCCTTACGGCACTTTGAACGAGTTTTCGGGGCATATGAAAAAACAGGGCAGCGACCTTATCATATCAGAGATAGGCAAAGTGGATTCAAGACAGTTTGTTTACGTCTTTGCAAGCGGCTCTTTTACTCCGATAGGCTATTCCACCTCAAACAAAAGTAAAAAGCGTTTTAAATGGCTTGCTTACATTTTCAAGGTTTTCAAAGAATATAAAGTATACGACATGAAAGCGAAACTTACTGCGGACGGAAAGACTGACGAGGGAGTTTACTCTTTGATTATGTGTCTTGATTCGGCAAGATGCTTCGGATTCCGTTTTAACGGATTGTATAAGTTTAACGACGGACTTTTTCACCTTCTTACGATAAAATCGCCAAAAGGACATTTCAGAAAATTTAAAATTTTCTTTCCGCTTTTCAGAGCTTTCTTTATAGGCTTTAAAAAAGAATATTGCTCGAAAAATATGACTTTTAAGGCTGTCCGACATCTGGAAGTTCAACTGGATAAAAATTATCCTTTTTGTCTTGACGGGGAAAAATATTATCCGGGCGAAAGGTTTATCGTAAGCGTTCAAAAATCGCCTAGTAAAATTAAAGTTATTCCCTAATATCGACTTTTTTTCGGGCTAAATTTGTACCTAAAAAACGTTTCGTTTAAAAATTCATTTCAGCTTTTACACGGTTTATTCAGCCGACTTTTTTTCAAAAACAACAAACTAACATTTAAAATTATGCCGAAAGCCATTTTTTTTAAAAATTTTTTCACATAAAATGTAAACTTTTTTTGTAAATTTCAAATACACCTATTGACTATTTCATTTTTCGATGATATAATAAACACAGTCAAAAACGTTTTATATATAAAAGGAGAATACTATGATAACGGAATTTGGAAAAACGCTCAGGATAATTCGTATTAACTGCGGCGACAGCGCAAAGCAAATGGCGGAAAAACTGGGAATTTCGGCGTCATATCTTTCAGCAATCGAAAACGGTAAACGCAACGTTCCCGACGATTTGAAGGACGCGATTTTGGCAAATTACGACCTTACGGCGGAGGAGCAGGAAAAGATGAAAAAGGCGCTTGCATCTTCTCTTGAAAACATGCGTCTTGATTTTGCCAATTTGGAAGAAAATCGCAGAAGAGTCATTTACGCCGTAGCGAAAGAAAATCTTGACGACGAAACAATTGAAAGAATTTGCCAGGTCATCAAATCAACCGAAAACAAGGAGTAAGTTATGTCGAAAAAAATTTTATTGAAGCCCTATGCCGACGAAAACTTAATCGTGCAGTTTTGCGAGCCGATGGAATTGACAAAGGACGTATCTATTACCGTCCCAAGACAGTTCAAGGCGTATCTTTACGTTGACGAGAAAATCGAAGCGGTGGTCAAGCAGTGCGCAAACGAAAGAGTTTTCGACCTTTTGAATAAGGACAGAAGCTACCTTAAAAAGCAGCTTCAGGTGGCATTCGTCAGCACCGTTTTTCCCAAAATACTTTGGGGAGTGGGTGACATTCAAGTTAAAAATTCAAAACTTAAGCAGGCATACAGAGTGGGTGCAAACGGAGAATGTATTTTCGAAGTGGTCAACGACCGCAGGTTTATCGACAACTTTAAGTTTGGAACGGTGATAACGCTTGACGATATAAAGAAAAAGGTTTTGTCGTGCATGCAAATGGTTGCTTCCGATGCGGTTGCGACGCTCTTTGCCGATACGACCGTTTCCGTTTTTGAAGTAACGGCAAAAACAGAAGAAGTATCCATGGCAATCAAAAAACAGTTAAACGAAAAAGAATTGATAAAAGATATGGGAATCGAAGTAAACACTTTAACGGCAAAAATTTTCGTGCCGGAAGAAGATATGCTCATGATAAAAAACGCCGTCAATTCGGAGGGGGATAGCGATGAAGTATAAACCGTCAGTAAAAGCGAACAACGCAATGCGCGACGAAGTCGCAAGAAAATTGCAGGGCGTTATATTCGATATCGACAAAGAAAGATATAACAAGGATTTGAACAAGGAATCCGTTCAAAAGGCAAGGCAAAAGCTTTACGACTTGCTTAAAAACTTTGAAGAAATTGTAGGAACGGGCGACGAGAACGTCGAATGTTTTTACAATACCGCTCTTGTTCAGATTGATGACGTGAAAGACCAGATGAAATCATATCTCAGCGGAAGACTTATTCAATCGGTGGACGACCTTGACTATACAATCGACAAGTGGTCGAGCGTGCTATACGGCGACGTAGACGCATCGATTGCCGGCGAGGAACTTCAAAAGAGAGAAACGTCGTCGGTGAGAAGAAAGCTTGAAGAAAAACTTTCGGAGTTAAAAGACGTTCAGTCGGAATATCTCTCAAACGAAAAGAGGCTTGAGGCGGAAATGCAAAACCTCGAAAGAGATATCGATGAATTGAACGACGCCATAATCGACGAAAAGAACGACCGAAAACTCAACAACCTCGTATCCAAAGTCAAGGCGGTAAAAGTTAAGCTCAACGCTCTCAACAATACTTATCGCAATTACAGTTTTTGCAGCGACCTACTCGATATGATTGCAAGTTTAGTCGGTGAAAAGATTGTCGCTTCCGAATTTTCCGTATCCGAACTTAACAAGGCAAAGGCATATCTTAAGGTGGACGACCTCAAAAAGGTTATAGCGGAGCCGGAGAGGGCGGTAACGACGCTCAAGAAGATGGAAGAGGATTTAAAAGCGATGGTTCCCAAAATCGAAGCCAATGAGCAGAAAATCAGCGGTTTCGGCGAGGTGAACGACTCCGCCACAAGCGAGGCAGTCGCATATCAGCAGGAGCTTATCGCAAAGCGTAACGCGCAAAAAGCCGCACAATCGAGCATGACCGATTTAGAAGACGAGGAAGTCGGAACACAAGACACACCAACCGTAAAATAGAGGAGGGAAACATTTTATGGCTTTCTACAAAACCAAACAAGAAAAAGAAATTATAGCGCAAATGGAACGTGACGAGCAAATGCAGATTTTTAACGACCAAATCAACGAGCTCACCGCCAAAAGACAGGAATATGCAAATATTGCCGCTCAGGCGGAGATTAACGGAGATATGGGAAGTTACGACGTAGCCGTCAACGCGCTCATCGAACTTAACGACGTTATCAGCTCGCTCACGCAGACCAAGGCGAATTTCGATATAATCAACGTTTCAAACGCCATCGCTCAGAATATGGCAATGGCTATTAATGCTCTTGATAAGATGGCGGGAAATAAAGCCAAGATGCCCGACATCAAGAAAATTCAAAAGGCAAACATAAAGATAAGCAAATATATGAGAAACATCAAAATTTCTCAAAAGGCAATGGCAGGCGCGATGAAGTCGTCCAATCCCGCCAACAGAGCGAGAAGCACAGACGAAATATCGGCAGTCCGTCCTATGATTGACGCCGCAAGAGCTAAACTCAGCGGAGCGGCTTTGCCCAATGCTCCAAAAAGCACCGGTATGAGTCTTGCGGACGAGATAGCAAAAGAGAAAAATAAAATCTTAGATTAATCTGTTTGACAAAAAACAGCGATATCGTCCGTTTGTCCCGTATAAGGGGCGGACGGGCGAGATGCAATCGGTTTATTTTAACATCCAATTTTATCGGACGAGCGGCCTTATATCGGTAAAAAATTTCGTGTCGCTTGAGCTAAGCAATAAAATAAAAGTTTGAATATGCCGATAACTATCAGGGCTTTGCCCTTGGCGATTGACCAATTTGACGCGGTATGGAAAAAGACACAATAACTCAACTTATATGTAAAATCTGCGGCGGACCCCTTCGTGACGACGGGGTATTTTTGGAGTGTCTTGCCTGCGGTGCAAAATACGAAAGCAGAGCTAAAAAATCTCAAAACGAGGTTATGCTTTATAATGCGTTCGATGAACTGAGAAAGGGAGAATTCGAAGAAGCCGCCGACTCTTTCGGTTGTATAATTTCAAAGGATAAAAACAGCCACGAGGCGTATTGGGGCAGGGCTTTGGCAAGGGCAGGAGTGCTTTTTGTCGACGATGTGGACGGTAAAAAAGTTCCCACGTGTCATCGCATAAGCGAAAATTCCTTTTTGCAGGATAAAGATTACCTTGCGGCGATTGAGCACTGTGACGGAGAGGTAAGGGAAAATTATATTCTGTTAGGCAATAAAATCGAAAAAATACGCACGGAATGGCTCAATAAAGCCAGTAAAGAAAAGCCATACGATATTTTCATATGTTACAAAGACAGCGATACCGAAAACGGAATCGAACGGACAAAAGACAGTTATGAGGCTCAGAATCTTTATACATACCTCACTCAGGCGGGATACAGGGTATTCTTTTCGAGAGAGAGTTTGAGAGATAAAATTGCAGAGCAATACGAGCCTTATATCTTCAACGCAATCAAAACGGCGAGGGTTATGATTATTTATGCTCAAAATCCCGATTACGTCGTGTCGACTTGGGTAAAAAACGAGTGGCGCCGATATGCGAAACTTATAGCCGAAGGCGAAAAACACTCGGCAAGTCTTGTTGTGGTATATGAAAATTTCGACCCGAATCTCTTGCCGTCATCTTTAAAAAATCGTCAGTGTCTTGACGGTTCCAAAAAAACTTTTCTCGGCGACCTTTTAAGGCACATAGAAAAGGTGTTCGAGGAAACGACCTGTTCCGAAGGCAGCGGAATTGAAAAAATAAGCCTTAAGTCAGGCAGAACGTTGAAAAAGGCGAAGGAGGCGGGCACTCGACAAATAGAGCAAAAAAGTTTAAACCTGAACGGTATAGATTTATCGCTTTCAGAGAAAAAGCAACTCGGCGTAGTTAAAGTGATGGCTCAAAACGGACTGTTTGACGAGGCGTCGGAATTGCTCGACTCAATCATTAAGGCAAATCCGGACAGCGCGGAAGCGATGATGTATAAACTGTTTGTCAAATACCGCGCCATGCACGTTTCGGATTTCGTAAAAATCGACTCGTTTTCGGACTCGGATAAAGCGGAAGAAATTATTTCGAAGTCAAACAAGGATTTTGCGGTCAGCGCACTCGATATTTTTTACGGGTTGGCGGTAAATCTCGTTGACGTTAACGAAAAAGACGCCCTTGCATTATTGGACTCGATTTTGCCTTATTCTTATGAAAACTCGAAACTCAACGTCGAAAAACTTATTAAAGCGGCATCAAAGAAAGTTTCGCCCGCGGTATTTGAAAAAGTCATTTGCGCCGTAGATTCTTCCGACGTGGATTTGCACATAAAATATCTTTACGAATTTGCCCAGGCGGCGCTTGCCCGAAGGCAGTATTCCGTGGCAAAAATGTATTTTATGCGTGTTTGCAAAATAGACGGCGGATACACAGACGCTTTGAGGGGAATAATCCGAACCACGGCTCTTAGCCCGCTTTCGGCGTCCGTTGTTAAATACGATGCGGAAATAGCATTGCCGGGTCATTTTAAATTTGACGAGTTTGAAGCACTTTTGATTTCGCTTGATAAAGACGGGCAAATCAGGGAAATAACCGCTGTCCTTGACGCTCTTTACGGAGCGTCCGTTACGGCGAATTCCGTGGAAACTTTCAATCACGTTTTAAGATATTTTCCTGCCGACGTAAAAGAGATAGATAAGCAATTGACGGCAATGACAGATGCGTGTATGAAGTCCGGATTTTTTGATTCCGCCGTGTATTATCTGAAATTAAGGCTTGGATACGATAAAGAGAATCCCGACGTATTTTGGCAGCTCATCAAGGCAAAGGCTAAGGCGGCTACGGATAGCGAGCTTGAAAGGAGCGGAGCGGATATATCGGCAATGCCCGAATTTGTAAACTTTCTTGCAGTGGCGGACGAAAAACAAACGCAAAACTGTATGCGTATAGTTAAAAGCCGCAAAATCGAAGATAAAAAAGGAGATAATTCGGCATACGCTCACGGCGGCACGGGAGTGGAAAAAAATTCGACCTTATATAAAGTGCAGCAACAGTGGGACGAAAAAAGGGAAAAAAGAGAATCTCAAAAAGTTTCGATTGCGCCTTACATACTTTCGACGGCGTTGTTTTTCGCGGTTTTTGCGGTAAGTTTTGTAATAACGATTATCGCCGAAACCCAAAATAAATTTCCGGGCGCGGCGTTCGTAACTTTTGTTCTTATGCTTGTCTTTGCGGTTTTATCGATAATATGTTTGGTTTTGTTAAAGTTTAAAATTAAAAAGTATAGAGATTACAAACTTAATGTAGTAAACGACCAATATAAAAACGAAAAATTCGGCGGAGTGAAAAACGCAAGAATGCAGATTATCAGGGCAAGTGAAAGCGGTGAAAGTGCCGTCGGATTTATGATTGCGGCGGTTATTGTCCTCGTTGTATTGCCCGCCGTCATAACAAAATATGAAAACATTTTCGAGTTTAACGAAAAACGGTTCGAGCACGACGACGAAAAAGACCGTTATGAAGATGAATTCGACGACGATTTCGATTTAGAAGATTATCTTAACTCGAGGGGCTTAAAACTTAAAAAGTAGTGCTCTTAATTGCGGCGCTCAGGTGTCGTTTGATAGCGCAGTTAAAGGCAAGCTATAATAGGCTTAAAACAGAAAGCAAAAGCGTTAAATTTTGTAATAACGACGTAAAAAATCAATATATGATTATCGTCATATACGATAAAAAGTTTTTAAGGTGAGGAAACGTTAGAGTATGAACAATTCGGCTAAAGTGGAAGCATATAAGAGCTTTTATGCGACGGGTAAAGAACTATACGGCGCGGGAGATATAATGGGAGCAAGAGACGCCTTTTTGAGAGCTGCGGAACTTGCCGACGATATATCTACTACGGCGTCCACTAACGACGTCAAGATAGAATATCACAAGCTTGCTTCAAAAATTCTCGATTTTGTCAGGAGTCACTGTTCTGGTAAAAAATCCGTAAAGACGGTAAATCCCGAGCAAAACGCGAAACAGGCGCAAAAAAAGGACGATGACGTCGTAACTTTTCAGCCTGTCGATACGGAGGAAAATAAGGTCACGTTTGCGGACGTGGCAGGGCTTGAAGACGTAAAAGACCAGATTCGTTTTAAGGTTTTGGCTCCTTTGGGCAATCCCGAGCTTGCGAAGCTTTACAACATAAAGCCGGGCGGAAAGATAATGCTTTACGGTCCTCCCGGAACGGGTAAAACTTTTATCGCAAGGGCAATAGCAGGAGAGGTTGACGCAAAATTCTTTGCAGTAAACTGTCAGGACCTGATTTCAAAATATATGGGCGACAGTTCCAAGCAGCTTGACGCTCTGTTTGAAACCGCCCAGAAAAACGAAAGGGCAATTATATTTTTCGACGAATTCGATTCCGTCGCATCCAAAAGAGGAGACAGTTCGGGCGGCGTGGACGCCGAGATGGCAAGATTTGTCGCCACGTTTCTTACTAAGGTGGACGGTTTTAAAAAGTCGAAAACAAACAAGATGCTGCTTTTGATTTCCGCAACAAACCGTCCTTGGGTTATCGACAGCGCTATGGTCAGAGGAGGACGTTTCGATACTCAGATTTACGTAGGGTTGCCGGACGAAGGAGCGCGTGAGTTTATGGTCAACAAAGCTCTGAAAAATCTGCCCAAAGACGACGACGTCGACTTAAAGGCGTTTGCCGTTTCGCTTAACGGATTCGGTGGCGGCGATATAACCGCTATCTGCGAAAAAGTCAAACTTGAGGCTTATAAGCGCGCGGTAAAGAGCGGAAAGGCAGAAAACATAACGCTCAAAGACCTGGAAAAAGCTATTAAATCGACGAGGAACGTTATAACCGAGGAAGAGCTTGCCAAGTTTGAAGCATACAGAAACGGCGAGGACGTTGCCGAATAGGAGGAATTATGGTTTTTAAATGCGACAGATGCGAAATTTGCGGTAGCAATGAAATTGTCGAACTTGTCGAATACGAAAAGGACGGCAATACATTTTACGGATATCAATGCCGCAGTTGCTTCGGCGAGTTTAACAGCGAATCGAAACTGAGAGTTCTCAATCTTAAAAACGCACCCAAAACCGCGGTTAAAAAGGCTAAGGCGGTTGCGGAAATTGAGAAAGAAGAAAACTTAAACGTGTTCGATAAGAACAGAGAAAGCGTGGTTACCGTGGGAGCGACTTACGGCGACGAAATTTCGACGGGCAGCGGATTTGTTTGCATGGACGGATATATTCTCACCAATCTTCATTGCGTGGGCAAGGTTTCGGCGGATAAAAAAATCGAGATAATATCCAATTTCATATATTGCAAGTTTTATAAACAATCGCAAATGTATACCCTTGAGTTTGTGACCGCCGACCCAAAAAAGGATTTGGCACTTCTTAAAATAGAGGCGGAAAATTTAAAACCCGTCGAGTTTTCAACAAAACCTGTTAAAACGGGCGAGCATATTTATGCCATAGGCAACAGTGCAGGTAAGGGTATTTGCATTATCGACGGACTTGTATCCGATGAACTCAGAAAGGTAAACGACGAAGATTTCATCGTAATAACCGCTAACACATTGCCGGGAAACAGCGGCGGACCTTTGATTGACGATAGCGGTAAGGTAGTCGGAGTCGTCGTTGCGGATTCGGGCAAGATAGGTATAAACTATGCAATACCGCTTGATATCGTTAAGGAATTTTTGGAAAGAGCAAGAGAGGAAATTGCAGAGTAAAACAGAAAGGGGATTATTTTAACTAAAGTCGCCAAAGCTATTTAAAACCTCTTTTAAGATAAAAAAGCGAAATTAGATATCTGCGATACTGCTAAAGCGAGAAAGATAAGGCTTAAACGAATACATAAATTATTATAACGCATTGCAAAACATATCGCAAAATCAGGCTAAAATAAACCGACTGAATTTCAGTCGGTTTTGTTATTTCAAGTTTGCATATCGGTCAAATTTCATTATGTTCCATTTTGCGCATTTCGGAAGCTTATATATAACTCCTTTTGCTTCGAGAAAAGAGTCGTTTTTGCCGAACTTCGACTTGACGATTTTGCGAACAATGAGGTAAACGATAAACGCCGATAAAAAAAGCACGGCGACAAATTGCGACGAGGAAAGCGCGCCTATCATACCTCTTTCGGCGTCGCCTCTGAAAAATTCTATGATAAAACGGGCTATGGCGTAAAGAACGATATACGTCCAAAACGCCGCGCCGTCCTTTCTTTTTTTGGAAAACACGACGAGCATAATTGCCGTTATCAAAAAACAGCTTGCCGATTCAATCAGTTGAGTCGGAACGAGCGGAACGCCGACGGGCGTAGTGGAGGCGAGAGGGTGGGTAAACACGACGCCGATTGCCGAATCGGTAGGGATGCCGAAGCAACAGCCTGCGCAAAAGCAGCCTATTCTGCCGAAAGCCTGCCCCACGGGAACGCCGAACGAGAGAGCGTCAAAGAGACGTTTTATAGGAATATTGAATATATAGGCGCACAGCAAAGCTCCCAAAATTCCGAATATGAGACCGCCGTAAAACATAAAGCCCGATTCAAAAAGGGCAATCCAAGGCATATCTCCCGAAATAACTTTGGGAAGCGTGCCGAAAATATAAAACAGTTTTGCGCCGATAAGCCCGACAGTCAACGATATAACGCCTGTAAAAAAAACTTCTTTGTTTGATATTCCGTCATGGCGACGGCGAAACGTAGCGAGCAAGACGCCTAAAGCCGCTCCTATAAAAATAAAAAATCCGTATGCGGGAATAACTCCGAACAAAAATGGTTTCATAACATTACCGTACCTAAACTTGTTATCGATTGCGTGAGTCCGCACGCCATGGAAAATATAATTGACGGAATAACTTCTATCGCCGATATGATAAGACCGGCAAATCCGAGTTTGGATTCCTTCTTTAAAGAAATCGCGCCTGTTATCAGAGAAGCCAAAAAACAGAAAAACGACACCAAAAAAAGCGAGAACATGACGGCGATATATTTTTCAAAAGTGTTTATAGAGCTGAAAAGATTTTTACCTTGCGTTCTCGATATAATAAGCGCGATGACTATTATAAAAAACACCGTGCCCACAAGCGATAATACAAACGAAACAATCGCGACAGGCGATGCGGGTGCTTTTTGCGTTTGGGGTTTGGTCTCCGTTTGCGGCGGAGAAAACTGCGGTTGGTCCATAAAATCAGTTTAACATATCCTGCCTTTAATTTCAACAGCATTTTGCCGTGTTGGGCAATAAATGGCCAAGACGGAATATTTCGGTTTTAGCTAACAGCAAACCAAATCGAATATCCGACCTGTTTAAACTTTTCGTGTTTTTATTTAAGGCACAGCCAAAACACGTCGGATTCTCCGAAATTGTCTTTAAAAATGTTGTCTATCGTTGCGTTTGTCAAAAATACCGTGAAGCCGTTTTGTTTTATAAACACTCTTTTAAACGTGTTTTTTGCGGTAAAGGCATAGAGCGTGTTATAGCTTCCGAAACTCGTAAAGCGAATTATGTCTAAAAGGTTATCCCTTTGAGCGAGAATATATCCTCCGTCCGATTTGACTGCAAAATCAACGCTTTGATATTCGAGCGAAAATGCCATAAATTTGAGCACGTCGAAGTGCGGGCAAAGATTATAATACCCCTTTGTCGTGACAAGCATAACACCGCCCGAGACGGGAATAAATTTTGCGGATATACATTCTTTGAGTTTTTGCGTGGAGACAAGTTCGAAATCGAGGTCGAAAGCGTAAAGAGTGCCGCTTTCACAAAAAATCGCAAAGCGTTCTGTTGATATCGAACAGTCGAGATATTCGTCGTTTAAAGTTTTTATGAGAGTAAGCGAGGTATCGTAAGAATAAACCTCGGTCAGATTTTCGCCCGACATAATAAGTAAAAAGGAGTTATTTGTTTTAAAAATCTGTTTCAGCTTTACGCTTTCGTTAACCTCCGATTTAAAAAGCAGCGTGCTTTTGGAGGGTAAAACTTCATAAACGAAGAGTTCTCCTCTTGCCGTGCCGAACAGCATCGATGAACTCGAATAAAAAACGGCGTCGTCGAGCTCAAGCGAATAAGAAGATAAAAAGTTGAGGGAAGTATCGAAAAAGTATAACGTTATTTCGGCGTCGGCTTTAAGAGCAACGGCGATATTCCCTTCCGAAAAAGTGGAGCATATATATTCTCCTTCTCCGAAAGTCACCGTATCAAGGAGTGCCGTGTCCGTGGATTTTGCAACAGCAAATCCGCTTTGCGTAAAATCATAGTCGCTTGAATTGGTAGAAATTATCGAAAAGTAGTATTCTCCGAGAGAAAATACTTCAATTAAGGTATCCGAATAAGTCCCGCCTATGTGACCTACGCCTACGGAATCATATGTTACCGTATCCCGAGGAAAGACGGAATAAATCGGCTCTTCAACGTCAGGCAAAGGCTCCTCCGCCACGGGCGGCTCTTCTTTGACAGTCGATTCTTCCGCATTGGTTCCGCTTGGCGTGTTTAAGTTTAAAGTGCAAACAATTACAAAACAGCTTATGCAAATCACAATAAGAAGTATCGTAAGTACCCATTTGATTGCTTTGTTATTTCCCATAAATCCCCCGTTAGAGGGGTTTTAACACAAATTTTAAATCATTGCAATAGGTTTTACATTATAAGCCACGGACGGAATTATTTTGCTTTTTCCAAAATGAGTTTTAAAAGTTTTTCATTGGGGTTTTCGCATATCGGCGTCATAGGTTTTTCGGCAAGCGATATGGCGGATAACAAATTTTCTGGCGAAAGTTTCGGCTGTTCCAAAATAATACCGCCGTGCTTTTTAGCAACTGCCGCATTTTCCACCTGGTCGCCTCTGGACGTTCCTTTAGGCAAAGGAATGAATACGGCTCTCTTTTTGAGAGCGGCAATTTCGTGCAATGCGGTGGCACCGCAGCGGGATACGACTACGTCGGCGGCATTGAGATATGTCGCCATATCGTCGCTGTATTCGATTTGCATATAGTTTTCTTTTGAAAAACCGAGCTTTTTGTTTTTGCCCGTAAAATGAATAATGCAGGTATCAGACGGTATTTTTTCGGCAAAGGAAGGTATGCAGTCGTTGATTGCCTTAGCCCCGCTGCTTCCTCCTAAAACGAGTATAATTTTTTTGTTGATTTTCAAAGCTTTTTTTGCTTCGTCTTTGGATAATTTAAACAGTTCGCGCCTTAGCGGAATTCCCGTAAAAACTCCGCCGTATTTTTTTGCCGTCTCTTCGTTGGCGGTAGCGAGCGTTGCTCCGCTGAGTTTTGCGACTCTGTTGGCAAGCCCTAAACTCAAATCCGACTCGTGGCATATAACGGGAATATTAAGTTTTAATGCGGCAAGAGTGCAGGGAAGAGAAGCGTATCCCCCCTTAGATAAAACTACGTCCGGCTTTATTTTCTCAAGAAGTTTTGCCGCCTGTGCTTTACATTGTGAAAGCTTAAACGGCAGGGCAAAATTTTTCAATAGATTTTTGCGCTCAAACTTTACGGTTTTGGTTTCATAAAAAGGAAGGTTGTATTTTTTTGCCAGCTCCTTTTCCATACCGTTTGAACCGAAATAATATACTTCAAAATTTTTCAGATAGGGGAGCATGGCGAGGTTGGGATAAACGTGTCCTCCCGTGCCTCCTCCCGTTAATACGATTTTCATAGCATTATATAGTATGTATAAATTAAAAAAATGTTTGCAAAATAGTCATCTCTATTGTATAATAATTGTATAAAATTTTTGGGGGCAGAAATTTATGAAATATGTTAAGTTCGAGAGTTTTGACAAAACTCAGCTTCAATGCTATTTATGGGACGAGGTAAGTTCTCCGAAGGGAGTCGTTCAAATCGTTCACGGAATGGCTGAGCATGCAAGACGTTATGACGATTTTGCCAAATATTTAAATAAAAACGGGTTTATAGTATTTGCCGACGACCACCGTGCCCACGGCGATACCGAAACCAAAGATACCATAGGCTATCACGACGGAGATATTTATCTCGATTCCGTCAAAGACGAAATAGCCATAACCAAATATTTAAAAGAAACCTATAAACTTCCCGTCGTATTGTTGGGACACAGCTACGGAAGTTTTATCGGACAAAGATATATGGAAATTGCAAACGAATCCTGCGGAATTATCCTTTGCGGCTCCGCATATATGAAAGGCGCACTGTATAGCGTGGGCGCTTTTGTCGCAAATATCGTGACGGCGCTCAGAGGTAAAAAGAGAGCGGCTAAAATGCTTGACTCGCTCAGCTTCGGCAACTACAATAAGCCTTTCGAAAAGGAAATGCCGAGCTTCGGCTGGCTTTCAAGAGATAAAGAGCAGGTTGATAAATACATAGCGGACGAACAATGCGGTATCGTTATGTCGAACGCTTTCTTCAAATATTTCTTAAACGGCGTCAAAAAGGTTTATAAAAAGAAGAATTTTAAAGGTATAGACCTTGCCAAGCCTGTTGCTCTTTTTGCCGGAGATAAAGACCCCGTCGGCGCACAGGGCAAACTTGTTATGAAACTATATCAAAAATACAAAAAGCTCGGCATCGAAAACGTTTCCATAAAACTCTATCCCGACGCAAGACACGAAATTTTGAACGAAACGAACAAAGAGGAAGTCTGGGCGGATTTCCTTGCGAAAATAGAGGAGTTCGTCGCTGCGGCGAAATAGTTTTGACCTTAACGTTTGCGATAAAGTTTAAAGAGTATTTATAGATATATAAAAATCTTGAATTTTTATTTTGCGGACGGCAATTTTTGCCGTCCGCGTTTGTTTGAAAAAACCTTAAATATATGAAATTTAGCCTTTCGTTTTGGGGATATTTGTGTTATAATAAATTATAATTGATTTTTAAAGAGGATGATATGGCAGGGGCAAATTATTCAGCAGAAGATATTCACGTTTTAGAGGGGTTGGAGGCCGTTCGCAAGCGTCCCGGTATGTATATCGGAACGACGGGGAACAAAGGACTTCACCATATTCTTTGGGAAATTATCGACAACGGCATAGACGAGGTTGCAAACGGATACGGCGATACGGTCACAATCGAACTTTTGCCGGATACCGTGGCAAGAGTTACGGACAACGGTCGAGGTGTTCCTATCGATAAACACCCGAAACTGAAGATAAGCGGCGTTGAGGTTGTTTTTACTCAGCTTCACGCAGGCGCTAAATTCGATAACGATTCTTACGGATTCAGCGGCGGTTTGCACGGCGTCGGCGCTTCCGTTACCAACGCACTCAGCGAATGGTTAAACGTAGAAGTTAAAAGAGGGGGCAGTCTTTACAGAATAGAATTTTGGTCTCCCGAAATCGACGGACAGGTAAAGAGCGGCGTTACCAAAACTCCTCTTACCGTCATCGGCGAGGCAAGCGATACGGGAACGACCGTCACTTTTAAACCCGACCCGAGAGTATTCGCAGATGAAAAATTCAGTTGGAATACAATATCTACAAGACTCAGGGAAACGGCATATCTCAACAAAGGAATAAAGCTTGTTTTAATAGACAGAAGAACGGACGAGGTAAGGGAGGAGGTATATCATTTCGAGGGCGGTCTTGCCGATTATGTTTCCTACCTTAACGAGGGCAGAACGACGGTTTATGCACCTCCTATTTATTGCGAGGCGAAACTTGACCGCTTCGAGGTCATCTGCGCCGTTCAGCACGGCGACAATTACAACGAAAGTATATATTCATACGTAAACAATATCCCCACGAGCGAGGGCGGAACGCACGAAATGGGCTTTAAAGTCGCATTTACAAAAGTGTTTAACGATTATGCGAGAAAAGCGGGATTTTTAAAGGATAAACAGCCTAACCTTTTGGGAGAGGACTTCAGAGAGGGTATGGTTGCCGTTATTTCTGTAAGAATGCAAAACGTGCAATTCGAGGGGCAGACCAAGACTAAACTCGGAAACCCCGACGTCCGACAAAAAGTGGAACAGCTCTTATCTGACGAGTTCGATAAGTGGGCGAAAAATCCGCAGAATAAAATTTCCGCCGACGCCATTGTCGAAAAGGCATTAGGCGCGGCAAAAACAAGAGAAGCGGCAAGAAGGGCGAAGGACCTCGCGAGGCAGAAAAACAGCCTTAACGGAGCAAACCTTATAGGCAAACTTGCCAGCTGCACGGGTAAACAATACAGCCGAAACGAACTGTTTATAGTCGAGGGCGATTCTGCGGGCGGCAGCGCAAAGCAGGCTCGTGACAGAAGCTTTCAGGCTATTTTGCCGCTCAGAGGAAAACCGCTCAACGTTGAAAAAGCAAGCCTTGAAAGAATTTTGGGAAACGAGGAAATAGCTACCATTATCAGTGCTCTCGGTACGGGCATCGAAAACGAATTCGACCTCGAGCATTTAAAATATAACAAGGTAATTATTTTGGCGGATGCCGACCAGGACGGAGCTCACATAAGAGCGCTTTTGCTCACGTTCTTTTTCAGATATATGCGACCTCTCATAGTAGACGGTCATGTATACGTAGGTATGCCTCCGCTTTACAGGCTTCAAAAGAACGGCGAGTTTAAATATTGCTATGACGAAAAAGCTCTTGAAGAGGGCAGAAAGGTCATGGGCAAAAGCGCCATTCTTCAAAGATTTAAAGGTCTTGGCGAGATGAACCCCGAACAGCTTTGGGAAACCACTATGGACCCCAAGACGAGGACGATGACGCGCGTTACGTTGGAGGACGCAATAATCGCCGATAAGAGAATATCCGTTTTGATGGGCGACGACCCCGTTCAAAGAAGAAAATATATTTACGAATACGCCGACTTTAACAAGGTTGACGATTTTGATACGCAGAGGTAAGCATGGCAAAAGCTAAAGAGGAAAATTTTGTAGATAATTCAAAAATATACGACGTAGTTTTTGAAGACGTCATGCACGATTCGATGCTGCCGTATTCGGAATACGTCATACTTGACAGAGCGTTGCCGAGGGTGGAGGACGGATTAAAACCCGTTCAAAGAAGAATTTTGTATTCTATGTATGAAATGGGGCTCGGACCCGAGAAACCGTTCAAGAAATCGGCAAGAATCGTCGGCGATTGTATGGGTAAATATCACCCGCACGGTGACAGTTCGATATACGGAGCTATCGTCAATATGGCACAGGATTTCTCTATGAGAATGAAGCTTATTGACGGACACGGAAACTTCGGCTCTGTCGACGGCGACGGAGCGGCGGCAATGCGTTATACCGAAGCGAGAATGAGTCCGCTTGCGATGGAGCTTTTAAGGGACATCGACAAAAACACGGTGACGTGGTCAAACAACTTTGACGATACTTTGAAAGAGCCCAATATTTTGCCCGGAAGGTTTCCTAATCTATTTGTAAACGGCGCAAACGGAATTGCCGTCGGTTTGGCAACTAATATTCCGCCGCACAATCTCTCCGAGATAATCGAGGCGGCTATAAAAGTTATCGACCACCCGTCCGTAAAACTCAAGGATTTGCTTCAGATTGTAAAAGGTCCCGATTTCCCTACGGGGGGATACATTATTCCCGTAGATTCACTCGAGGAAATTTATTCAACGGGCAGGGGAAAAATCAAGATAAGGGCAAAGGTGCATATAGAAGAAGAATCCAACGAAAAGAAAAGCATTGTCATCACAGAGATTCCCTATAAGGTTTCAAAATCGGAATTACTGACTAAAATAGCGGATTTAAGAGAGGCAAACAAGGACATTTTATCGGGTATAAGCGATATAGTCGACGAATCGGACAAAGACGGAATAAGAGCGGTTATCAAATGTAAAAGAGATACCAACGTCGACGAAGTGGTAAACTTTTTGTTTAAAAAATCAAATCTCGAAACGACGTTTTCTGTAAATATGGTCGCCATAGCAAACGGCAAGCCGGAAACGTTAGGGCTTGTGGATTATCTCAAGTATTATGTTTTTTATCAAAGAGATATAATAAAACGTCGCACGATATACGAGCTTAAAATCGCCAAGGCGAGGGCGGAAATAGTTAAAGGTTTGCTTATAGCAATCGCCAATATTGACGAGGTCATAAAGATTATCAAACAATCCGCTTCCACTACGGCGGCAAAACTCGCGCTCAAGGAAAGGTTCAGCCTTTCCGACGAACAGGCGACGGCGATAGTCGAGATGAAACTCAAAAACCTTACTCATCTCGAAGTGGATAAACTCGAGCAGGAGTTAAAAGAACTCGAAGAGAAAATCAAATATCTTACCGAGATTTTAAACAGCAAACAGCGTCAGTTCGAGGTGGTAAAGCAAGAACTCAGAGAAATCGGCAAAAAACAGAAATGTCCCAGAGCAAGCGTGCTTATGGGTAGGGGACAAAAGGTGAACATTCCGATTGCAGACCTCAACGCAGGTCCCGGATATAAAGAGGGCGTCATAGCCGTAAACCCATACGGCGAAATTAAATTTTTGTCTTTCCGCAGTTACGGAAACGGAGCGAGGGATATCAATACCTGTTCGGACAGAGAACTTGTTAAAGACGTATGCGTGGTCAACAATACGGGAGAAGTGATTGCCTTTACCAATTTCGGCAACTATTGCAAAATCAACATAGACGAGATGCCGGAAAAGAAATGGAAGGACAGCGCTCTGCCTCTAAAGCGTGTTTCGGAATATACCGCCGACGGCGAAAAAGTCGTCAAAGTAATGTTTATAGATAAACTGTTTGTCGGTGAACTTTTATTCTATACCAAAAAGGGTATGATAAAGCGTTCGGATTTGAGCGAATATCTTAAACTTGCAAAAGACTACAATCAGGCGGTGGTATTATCCGACGGTGACGAGGTGATAAACGTAGAAATGGTTGAAAGCGACAAGCACGTGCTTGCCGTTACGAAAAAAGGTTTGTCGCTTGCGTTCAGACTTGACGACGTTCCCGTTCAGGGCAGAAAAGCGGGCGGCGTAAGAGGCGTAAAACTCGGCGACGGCGATGAAGTCGCGTTTATGGGACAATGCGACGACGAAGGAGAAATCGTCGTCTGCACCACAGCCGGCAACGCAAAGAGAATTATTTCTTCTACCATAGAGCCGGGCAACCGTTATCTTAAGGGCTCGCTTATAGCCGACCTCGGCACGGCAAGAATTGCGGGAATAACTTTGGTTAAGATGCCATACGATTTCGGCGTGGTGACTGAGGACAACGTCGTGCACGTTGTTAACACGGAAAAGGTGAAGATTGATACAAAATCGACGAAAGGTAAGTCTATCGTAAAAGGCAAAGTTAAATTTATCGTGGCGCACAAGTCGCAGTATAAATAGGCTTGAGAAAATAACAAAATCAATTTCAAGCAAACCGTATCATTTTAAAGCAAGCTACAATATAAAATAACGGATTATGTCCGTAAAACTCAAACGAATAACGGGATAAATTATAGAGTATTTTTTTGAACAGGAGAGAATATGAAACAGGGATTCGACAGTGAACTTTATATGCAAAAACAAAAAGAGCAAATATTAAAACGTATTTCTCAGTTCGGCAAACTCTATCTTGAATTCGGCGGGAAACTCTTTGACGACTTGCATGCGGCGAGAGTTTTGCCCGGTTTCGATAAAGCTGCTAAAATCAAACTTCTGACAAGTTTAAAGGACGAAGCGGAACTTATAATTTGCATTTCCGCCGGCGATATCGAAAGGAACAAAATAAGAGCAGACTACGGCATCACTTACGGGACAGAAGTGGCGAGAATGATTGACAATATTTCCAATCAGGGCATAAGCATAAACAGCGTAGTAATTACAATGTTCGAAGACCAACAATCCGCCATTGCGTATAAATCCAAACTTGAAAACAGGGGAATTAAGGTATTTTTGCACCGTAAAACAAAAGGTTATCCGCATGACGTCGATACAATCGTATCCGATTTCGGTTACGGAGCAAACCCGTATATTCCCACCACAAAACCGCTTGTCGTCGTTTCGGCGCCCGGTCCGGGAAGCGGAAAGCTTGCTACCTGTCTCAGTCAAGTGTATCACGAAAACAAAAGGGGGGTTAACGCCTCTTATGCAAAGTTCGAAACGTTCCCGATATGGAATCTTCCTTTGCTTCACCCGGTAAATCTCGCATACGAAGCGGCAACCGCCGACCTTTTGGACGTAAATCAGATTGATACTTTCCACTACGACGCATACGGCATAATGGCGGTTAACTACAACCGAGACCTTGAGGCGTTTCCCGTGCTCAAGGCAATCCTCACCAAAATTTCAAGCAGCAACGTGGTTTATAAATCGCCTACCGATATGGGCGTCAATATGGCGGGCTATTGCATTTACGATGACGATGCGGTATGCGAGGCGGCAAAACAGGAAATAATAAGAAGGTATTTAAAAGGGCTTGTCGATTTCAAAAACGGGCTTGCTAACGAGAAGACAGTCTTAAGACTTGAGTTTTTGATGTCAAAACTTTCCTTGAAGGTGGAAGACAGAGTCGTTGTCACGGCGGCAAGAGAAAAAGAAGCCAAAAAGGGTAAACCTTCTATGGCGATAGAGCTGGAAGACGGAAGGATTATAAGAGGAAAGGGCAGTGATAATATGTCCGCTTCCGCCGCATGCGTTTTCAATGCCGTAAAAGTTTTGGCGGATATACCCAAGAGCGTAAAACTCATTTCGCCTGATATTATCGCTCCTATAAACAGGCTCAAAAAAAATATTCTTAAAGATAAGGATAAAGCGCTCAACCTTGAGGAAGCATTGCTTGCTTTGACTATTTGCGCAAATGCCGACCCGACGGCAAAACTTGCCCTTAAACAGCTAAACAGCTTAAACAATTTACAGGCGCACTCTACCTGTATATTAAAAGAGGCGGACGAGGAAGCGTTAAGAAAATTAGGAATAAACCTTACTTCAGACCCTAAATTCTCGTCAAACGACTTGTATTCCGATTAGTCGCAGCAGGTATATTTTTAACATCGGCAATCTCTTTTGCAATAAGGCATTAAAACAAACGGAACTTTTTAATTGCAAACCGTTTAACTGTTATTTAAGCATTGTCGCAATAATTAAAGTAACTTTAAACGGATTGCTCAGACGGCAATAAGAGTATTGTAATTGTAAAATAAAAAGAGCTTTACCGTTAACGAATAATATATCGAAATTTAATATTAAATTTTGGCGGAAATTATTCCGCCGAAAAATTCGAGGCATAAATGGACAGATGTGATTTTCCTGAAAATTTAAAATGGAAACTTGAAGACATATTCCCGACCGATAACGATTGGGAAAAATGTTTTTCGGATTTCAAAAACAGCTTTCCGAAACTAAAAGAATATAAGGGGAAGCTGTCGGATAAAACGGTGCTTTTCGAGTTTTTGGAAACGCGCGAAAGGTGCGGATTCAATTACTCGAAGCTTTATGTGTATTCCCATATGCGCAAAGACGAAGATACCGCAAATTCCTTTTATCAGGCTATGTGCGATAAGATAGAGGCGGTGGGCGTTGAGTTTTCCTCGTCGCTTTCGTTTATGATGCCCGAACTCGTAAGTTTTTCCGACGACTCTTTAAACTCGCTCATATCCGATGAAAAATTTCATAATTATGACGTATTGTTCTCTGAAGTTCTTCGCAACAAAAAAATCATACTTTCCGAAAAAGAGGAAAAGATTTTGGCGGACAGTTCGATTTTTTCCGACGGGGCAAAACAGATATTTTCTATGTTCGACAATGCCGACATTAAATTCGACGACGTAAAAATGCCGGACGGAAAGACGATGAAAATGTCGCACGGCGTATATTCGCTTTTGCTTCAGAACGAAAATCAAGGCGTGAGGAAAGACGCTTTTATGAGTATGTTTTCCGTTTACAAATCATACGAAAACACTCTTGCAAGCGTATATGCGACTAACTGCAAAAAGGATTGGTTTTACGCTAAAACGAGAGGTTTTTCGTCCTCGGAAGAATACGCCATGTATCTTGAAAACGTCGATAAAAAGGTTTACGAAATGCTCATATCTTCAGTGGAAAACGGGCTTAAAACTTTGCACGAATATATGGCTTTGCGGAAAAGGGCGCTGGGCGTAAAAACTTTAAATATGTATGACCTTCACGTTCCCATTGTAGAAAATCAGGATTTAAAACTCGATTATGAAGACGCTTTCAAACTCGTGAAAGAGGCTCTATCGCCTTTGGGAAGTCAATACGCCGATTTGCTTCAAACGGCGCACGACTTTAGGTGGATAGACGTTCCCGAAACGAAGGGCAAAAGAAGCGGAGCGTATTCGTGGGGCACTTACGGCGTTCACCCTTTCGTTTTGCTCAATTATCAGAAGACGACGCACGACGTGTTTACGATAGCGCACGAACTCGGTCACGCACTCCACAGTTATAAATCAAACGAGGCTCAGCCGTCGCAGAAAGCGGATTACGAGATTTTCGTAGCGGAAATCGCCAGCACTGTAAACGAGGTTTTACTTTTAAAATATCTGCTCGAAAAAGCGGACGGAGAGTTTAAAAAGTTTTTGCTCTCATACTATCTCGATATGTTCCGCACAACTCTTTTCAGACAGACGATGTTTGCGGAATTCGAAGTAAAAGCTCACGCTCTCGTCACGAAAGGAGAGCCAGTTACCGCAAGCGTTCTTAACGAGATATATTATAATTTAAATAAAAAATATTACGGCGAAGCCGTGGAACACAATAAACTTATAGAAGTGGAATGGGCCCGCATACCTCACTTTTATAATTCGTTTTACGTATATAAATACGCAACGGGTATCACAAGTGCGGTTTCTATCGCAAAAAAAGTGCTTAGCGGCAATACCGAAGGTTATTTCAAATTCCTTTCGGCAGGGTCGAGTCTGCCGCCTTTGGAGATATTAAAACTTGCCGACGTTGACATGACGACGTCCAAACCTTTTGACGACGCCATGCGGGAATTTGCCGATTGCTTCGGTCAGCTTGCCGAACTTATATGAAAAAAATAAGCGTTTTTGCCGTTTTAATCCTGCTTTTGTTTTCGCTATTTCTGTTCGCGGCTTGCGACGAGGAAGACAGCGAGGTATATTGCGCCGTGGCGGGGTATTCTTATGACAACAAAACCGATACGGTGACCATGCAGATTAAATTGCAGACATCTTCCGAAAACGCCGTGACGAAAGTCGAATATAAAAGGAGTAAAACCGACGACGGATTTTTCGATATTTATAAGACGACTTATGCAATGCCGTCCGATTTTTGGGATAAAATCAGGCAATACGCATCGGTAGACGAATCTCTCGGAAAAATATTGGACGAAAACGGCGTTGACAGAGAATATAGCTTGAAAATTGTTTACGTTTATGCTACACTCTATAAATCGATTTACGGCGACGGAGAATATGCCGAAAACGGTAAAACGAGAATGTATATCTGGCAATTCGCCGACGGTGACGACGCTGTTATGACTTTGACACAAAGGACGGAAGACAGGGCGGCGTGGTACGGACTTTTAATAGGAATTTTCGCTTTGGCAACGGTGATTGTTTCCGCAGTGGCGATTGCAAAACGCAAAGGAGATAAAAATGAGCGAACAAAAGACTCAAACGAGTAAAACCTCTAATTCGATAACCAGAGGTATGCCGTCGAATATCGAGGCGGAGCAGGCGGTGCTTTGCTCTATTTTGATTGATAAAGACGCCGCCGACGCTTTAATTCCGAGGCTTTTGCCCGACGATTTTTATTCTAACAAAAACAGAATAATATTTGAGGCTATGAAGGAGATTCAGGACGAATCAAATCCCATAGATACCGTTGCTTTGACCGACAGACTTGTCGTAAACGGCAAACTTGACGAGGTGGGAAGCGTAAGTTACATATCTTCTCTTTCAATGGCTGTGCCCAGCTCGGCAAACTGCGAATATTATCTCGAAATGGTAAAGCGCGACGGGCTTTTAAGAAGAATTATCGGCACGGGAAACGATATCGTCAAAAAAGCATACGCTTCCGATGATGCCACCGAAATGCTCAATTATGCGGAAAGCAAGATTTTCTCTATCGGAGAAAATAAAGACAAAATGGCGCTTGCCACAATATCGTCGGCGGCGTGCAAAGCTTTCGACGAAATTTCGGATATTCAAAAGGGCAAGGCTCAGCAAGAAAAACTCAGTACCGGCTTTAAACAGCTTGACCGTCATCTTTTCGGAATGAAACCGGGCGAATTTATTTTGATTGCCGCGCGTCCATCCGTCGGTAAAACGGCGCTTGCTTTAAATATCGCGTGCGACGTCGCAATCGAACAGCATAAAAAGGTGGCGATATTTTCAATGGAAATGTCGTCCGTGCTTTTGGCAAAAAGGGTGCTGGCGCATCTTTCCAAGGTGTCGCTCACCGCTTCCAACAAAAAGAGAGGACTTTCAAACGAAAGTATGGACGCCCTTTACCGCGCGGCTAAAAGGCTCGACAGTGCAGAAATTTTCATCGACGATTATTCGTTAAACACTCCGGGCGATATCCTTGCAAAATGCCGCCGTATAAAGAGAGAAAAAGGACTTGACCTCGTCGTCATCGACTATTTGCAGCTTATGTCTATGGACGGCGGAAGATACAGCGACAACCGTCAACAGGAAGTCAGCACCATTTCGAGACTGATGAAACTTTATGCGGGCGAGCTTAAAGTGCCCATTTTGGTGCTTTCTCAGATGTCCCGTGATTTCGATAAGAGGACGAAAACGGAAAGGGAGCAAGGACCGAAACTCAGCGACCTCAGAGATTCCGGTGCGATTGAACAGGACGCCGACGTAGTTATGTTCCTGCACCGTCTTGATGAAAACGACCGAACAAAGGTTGACCTTATCGTTGCCAAAAACCGTAACGGTCCTTGCGGAACGATTCACCTTCATTGGCAGGGCGATACCACAACGTTCAGTGAAATCGAGGATATGCCTGTTCCTAAAGAGAATCTCCTCGGCGGAGCTACGGCAGTCAGAGAGGGCGACGAATTTTCAGGTGCCGATGCCGATGACTTCAAAGGGGAGCCCGAGGAAAAATAAATCGGGTTTAAAACGTATCGGTTTTAAGCTCAGTTTTATGCCCAAATTGTTTTATGTTTTTAAGCGGAAGATTTGCTTCCGCTTTTTAATTTAGAATAAACGGCAATTTAAAATAATATAATTTAATATGTTTTTGGACGAGATAAACAAAAAATTGAACCTTACCGAATGCGTTTCCGATTTTGTCGTATGCGTATACGGCGGAAATAAGGTCGCCGTCGAAGGAATAAAGACGGTAAGCTATCTGAGCGAGAATGAAATAAGGTTTAAAACGAGACATAAAATTGTGTCGATAAAAGGAGACAAACTCTGTCTTTCGGAGGCGGGAGGCGGCGTCGCATACGTTTCGGGAGAGGTGAAGAGCTTTGAAATTGTTTGACAGAACTCGCTTTTGCGTTGAAGGGTCGCCTTATACAGTGGCGAATCTTTCTAAAAAAATCAGAATATACGACGTGATAGAAAAAAATAAAAAAATTTACTTTTGGTGCAGGTTAAAAGATGAACAAAAGTGTATTGCCATTTTAACCGATATGTGTTATAATTTTTCGGTAGTGGATAGAAAAGGCTTTTTGCCTTCCATTCGAAAAATTCTTTTAAGATACGGACTTATTGTCGGAATACTTTGTTCGGCGGTTATTTGCTCGCTCTATCCGAGTTTTTTGACGGATATTAAAATAAACGAAAGCGAATACGAAAACAGCGTGCTTTCGATATTGTCCGAACACGGCATAAAAAAATATTCGTTTGCGTTCGGATTCGACTCAAAGTCGATAGAGCGGGAAATACTTGCTTTGGACGGAGTGTCGTTTGCCGACGTCGTTAAAGAGGGCACAACGCTGAAAGTTTCTATAGTAAAAGAGCAGCCAAAGCCCGATTACTTTCCCTTGGTAAACGAAAGCGTCAAGGCTACGAAACAAGCCGTTTTTTCAAGGGCAATCGTATACGGGGGAACGCTTGTAAAATCCTATGGTGACATTATAAACCCCGGAGATACGCTGATTGAAAATTACATTCTCGTAGGCGAGGAAAAGGTGCAGACTCAGGCGGGCGGCGAGGTTTACGGATTTTTATACTACGAGGCGGAATGGTATTTCGAATATATAGACAACGTCAGGCTTGAAGAATACAAAAAAACCGTTTTGATTTTCGCTACTTCGCAAATTAAGGGAGAAGCAAGCATAATTTCGGTTGACTATGAAATAAACGGAAACAGCATTAAAGCTTTGGTAACGACAGAGGAAAGAATAGACGATTTTAAATCGGAATAAAATTAAAAACCGCGCCGAGACTAAATTAGTTAACTGCAAACCGTTAATCGTCAAGGCTCTAAGTCGGTCGAACTCAAAAAACCGATATGGATAAAATTTTCAGGTGAAAATATGGAAATGACAAAAGAAGTTTCGCATAAGAAATGGAATTGGAAAGTGTTTTTGCAAAGTCAGGTAGCGGTGCTTATTTTTTCCGCACTGATTTCTATTGTCACGATTTTCTTTGTTTCCGATTTTACCAAGGAATTTCATAATTCCGCGGCGACGACAACAGGTATATTTTTATCGAACATATTGCTCATAGAAACGCTTTATGTTTCCGTTTTTGTTTTCGATTCCGAAAAAATGACAAGGACGTCATACTTTGTGCTCGATTCTCTTGTGGTTACGATAACCTATATTTTGTCGACCGTTATGTATAAGTATTGCAGTCCGTTTGCAGTTCCCGTTCAGCTTTGCGCGCTTTTGCTCTGTATTTTGGTGAGCAGCAAGACGGGCGTCATTTGCATAGTAGACCTCGTCATTTTGATTTTGGTAAACTTCATTTTGAGAGGCGCATATATCGAGCAAAATTTAATTATCTCAATTGTGGCGGCGATAGTCGGGAATCTGGTGTCGGGCGGCACGATGATTTATTTTTCGTCAAAGCATTTTACGAGAATAAAATTTTTGCTTTGCTGTCTTTTGGCGAGTGTTGTAGCTATTCCCTTTACGATAATACTTTCTATATCGATGGGAATAACAAACATAAATCTTCTGTTTAACGTGCTATGGGGATTGCTTTCCTCGGCGATTGCCATTGTGCTTTATTTCCCTTTTATTATTATATTTGAAGCGATATTCAACACAACCGACGATTACAGACTTGACGAGCTTTGCCGTCTTGACCAACCTTTACTGAAAAGACTTGCCAGCGAGGCTCCGGGAACGTTTAATCACTCGCTCGTTGTCGGCAATCTTGCGGAATCGTGCGCGATAGCCATCGGCGAAAACAGCCGACTCGCTAAAGCTGCGGCTTATTATCACGACGTCGGAAAACTTAAAGCGCCGATATATTACGTCGAAAATCAATCGAATTACAATCCGCACGACGAGCTGATCCCCGAAGTTAGCGTCAGTATGATAACTTCGCATACCGTTTTCGGAGAGATGCTCAATAAGCAATACAGACTTCCCAAAGAAATAGCCAGGATATCGCTTGAGCACCACGGAACGTCTTCCGTCGGATATTTTTATCAAAAGGCTCTGTCGCTTACCGAAGGCAACGCGGACAGAATGAATTTTTCCTATTCGGGACCTAAGCCGTCGAGCAAGATATCTGCTATAATTATGATTGCCGATACAATCGAGGCGGCGACGAGGGCGTATATGCCTCCTACAAAAGAGGAGTTTGTTCAAAGAGTCAATACTTTGATAGACGATAAATTGAAGACGGGACAGTTTGACGAATGTCCTATAACGATGGAGGACTTAACGGTCATCAAAAAAACTATTATCAACGTTTTGCCGAGCATTCACCATTCAAGGGTATCATACGGCGAGGATAAAAAGACGGAAGTCAAAAAGGAAGAAAAAACGGAAAAGGATGTAAAGAATGCTTAATTTATCAGCCGTTCCTTTTAAGTATAAAAACTTATTAAAAAAAGTATTTTTAAAAACAACAGAGTATTTCGGTGTTAAAGGCGTGTTTAGTGCAGACGTCTGCTTTTTAAACGAAGCGGATATGCTTGAACTGAATAAACGCACTAGGGAAATAGATAAAACCACCGACGTCCTCAGTTATCCGTCAATGGAGATTGGCGCAAAATTTCCTATTGAAAAATCGCTCTTTACCGACGACCTCTTTGACGGAAAAGCCTACACACTAGGTTCTGTCGCGATTTGTGAAAGCGTTGCCATAAAGCAAGCCTCCGAATACGGACACAGCGTCAAAAGGGAAGTTGCTTTTTTGTTTTCGCACGCCCTTTTGCATCTTTTCGGCTTTGACCATTTAAACGAAGACCAGGAAAAAGAAATGCGACTTCATCAAGAAAAAATATTAAACGAGTTAGGATACGTCAGATAAAATGAAATCAGGATTTATTTGTATTGCAGGATTGCCGAACGCCGGTAAATCGACTTTGATAAATTCCCTTGTGGGCGAAAAGGTCGCCATCGTGTCTTGGAGACCGCAAACGACGAGAAATAATATTTTGGGGATATTAAACACGACAGATTGTCAGTTTGTATTTGTGGATACTCCCGGATTTCATAAACCTAAAAATCAGCTTGGCGAATATATGAACAAGACGGTATCGTCGTCCGTAAAGGACGCCGACATTTTGCTTTACGTAGTCGATGCGGCAAAAGGCGTCGGCGACGCCGACGTCAAGTTTTTGGAGGGATATGAGGGCAAGATGCCCGTCGTCATTGCCTTGAACAAAGAAGACGCCGTGACGAGAAACACACTGTTTGACGCTCTTAAGGATTTAAACCGCTTTAGTTGGGCAAGCGCGATAGTTCCGATATCCGCAAAAAAAGGTGATGGCATTGATACTCTTTTAGAAGAAATAAAAAAAGTTTTGCCGGAAGGCGAAAAGCTTTATCCGGACGACGTATATACCGATAAGTCAATGAGATTTATGGCGGCAGAGATTATAAGAGAAAAAGGTCTGTATCTTTTGGATAAGGAAATTCCTTACGGGCTCGGAGTGGAAATTGTCGAATTTAAAAAAAAGGAAGACAAACCTATATGGGATATAAACGCCGACATAATTGTCGAAAAGCAGTCTCATAAGTCCATCGTCATAGGAAAGGGCGGAAGTATGCTTAAGCAAATAGCTTCGGGCGCACGAGAGGACCTTGAAAAACTCGTGGGCGACAAGGTGTTTTTGACGCTATACGTCAAAGTCAAACCGCAATGGCGTGACAGCGAATACCTCATGAAAGAATTGGGCTACAACCTCAAGGACGTAAAATAAATAGGAAAAGGGCTTTTTTGCTCTTTGCACAAGTGTTCCTGAAAAGGCGGCAAGCAATTTTGACGGGGAAATAGGCATAAATAGGCTACGGCGGAAAATTTAATATAGTTTTAACTTCAAACGCTTAAAATTATAAACGAAATATGATAAAATGAGATAAGTATATATACCGCCTTGCAGAATAAAAATTAAATTTAGCCAAAAACTAAATTTATGAAAAAGACCAAAAAAAGCATAGACGGTAAACAAATGTTCTGGAAACTGTTTTGCACTACCGGCAAGACGGGGTATTATCAGATATACAAACGGTTGGAAAAAGAAGATGACTGAAGGCAACGGATTGAATTTAACCGCTATATGCGTCAAGAGCGTCGACTATAACGAAAGCGATAAAATCGTCACGCTGTGTTCGGTCGAAAACGGCAAGGTTACGGCAAAACTTAAAGGAGTAAACAAGATAACTTCAAAGCTTAAATATGCGGGTCAGCCTTTTTGCTTTGGCGAATACAGACTTGTAGGCAAAGGCGGTAAATACATAATTGCGGAATGCAAGCAGATTGAAAGTTTTTCCTGTCTTTCGAAAGATTTGAAAAATTATTACGCAGGATTTGCCATTTTAAAAGTTTTGTCCGATTTCAGCGCGGAAAACGTTTCCAATCCGACTCTTACGCTTTACGCCGTAAAGGCGCTTAAGGCAATAGCTTTTGACGGAATGGAGCCATTGAGGGCGTTCAATAAATTCGTATATCATGCTTTGGCAGAGCTTGGATTTGACCTCGATTTCAGAAACTGCGCCGTTTGCGGCAAAAAACTTGACGAGGCTTATTTTTCCGTGGGCGACGGTATAGTCTGCGCTTCGTGCGGAAGTGTTTTCAAAACAAGAGTGCCCACCGACGTTTTAAAGTGTATGCAAAACGATATGTCAGGCGATGATATAACGCAAAATAACACGGCTTTGTTTTTAAAGGATATAGCTGCCGAACTTCTCGGAATAAAAATAGCTATACCCGAATAGGTGGATATGAAAAGAGCGATTTTGGCGATAGTTATTATCTTTATTTGCGTCGCAATGTTTGCGACTTTTTCGGCGTGCAATTCTTCGACGGAAAATTCTATGCTGACAATTTATAAAAATCGCTCAAACGTAGGCGAATTTACGAAAGCGGAATATCTCGGGACTTTGCCGGTGGGATATAGAGTTTTGACTTCTACCACCAATTATGCGTATTCCGAATACGGTTATCAAAAGGAACTTGACGGGTTTATAGTATATAACGAGAACGGGCTGAACTTTATCAAGACGGGAGCAAGCGACGTTTATTTTCAAAATCTTTCGTTTAACATAAAACAGATTCATGTGTATTACGGAAATATTTTTATGATGACGTCGGATACTAAAATCCTTGTTTACGATTACGACAACGACAAGTGGCTTTACGGAACGGACAATCCGCTTTGTGTTCCGCCTACGATAAATCGCTCTATCTCTACTTACGTTTACGCCATTTCAAAAGATTATTTCTTGACGATTTCCTCGCCCGAAGTGTTTAAAAAGCAATTCGGCACAGATAAGGAATTTGCCACTTCTTATTTTGTTTTCCATTCCAACGGTAATATGGTGGGACGTATCGACGCTACGGCAACGGTCAGTTCTAAACTCGGCAGCGTGGACGGCTTTGATAATTATGTCGTTGTAAACAACATAACGGGTTCAAACGGTAAGGAAACGAGAATATTTAATTTGACGGGACTCATTTTAAAGAGCGAAAATCTTATAGAGCCGAATTACAACGGAGTGTTTTCCTATGCTTCCGGCAGAAACAACGGACTTGAAGTCACTTATTTCGGTAACGGCAAGTTTTTGGTGCACATAGAGGAAGAGGGCGATGAAACCGATTATTTTTATAAAGACGAGAAGGACGAATATTGGAAAGTCAGAAGATATATCTTTCATGCCGATACGGGAACAAGAGAGACTTATCGCTCGGACACGTTGTTTTTATCGATAGAGAACGAATATTATAAATATTCAACTACAAAGACCTATGACACCTCGCAGTTTTTGCAGCCCGGTTATTCCTACGTGTCTTACGGTATTGTCCGAGATAAGGATAAAACCGTATCTTATGACGAGTTCATCATAAAAAATTCCGATTTTACCATTGTAAACTCGCTCACCAAAAATTACGGCTCGGTCGAATTTCCCGATACCGACGCAATCAGTTTAAAAGAGCTTTTGCTTTTTTATGTCGGTGGCATAGGAGTGGTTCAATCGCAGACGGGCGTTTTAAACATTTACAATACAGAAGGTGAAGTCATAGCAAGCAATAACGAGCATATGTATCAGAGTGCCACTTACAACAGCGGTATGATTGTCTGCACGATAGTCGACGAGGAAAACTCTTCCGATTCGTCCACCGCTTTGCTTTACGGCGCAGTAAACACCAAAGGGCAAATTACCGTGCCGTTTATTTATGACAGTCTTACTTTGTTTACGGGCTTTTATGCAATAGGTCAAAGAGACGACGAAAACGGCGATGCAAGCTATTATCTTGTCGGCAAAAACGGATATGAAGTGTTCCTCGGAAATTCCAAGTCGGTGTCGGAAGATTATAGCTTCCATATAAACAACAACGGCGGTATTTACAAAACCGGTTGCTACGTATACAGCTACGTCAACGACAAGGGAACAAAACTTTACGGCGTTAAATCCACAAATGCGTCGACTACCAAAAATCTTTTGCTTGAAGCTAAATACACCACTGTCACGCTGTTCTCGCCGTCGTCCGAGTTTGCCAAAGTGTATGTGTTCTGTATTCCCGACGGCAGCACGCAACAGGAATTGTATATTTTAAAATAAGACTAAAAACGCGTTTAACACAGCTTAAGATAATGGAAACAAAAATTGTTAAAGTCTCAAACAAGTCGATAGCTGAGGCGGCAAATCTTATAAAAAAAGGGGAATTGGTGGCTTTTCCCACCGAAACCGTTTACGGACTCGGCGCAAATGCGTTTGACGAAAACGCCGTGGGAAAAATTTTTGAGGCTAAAGGCAGGCCTCAGGATAATCCTCTTATCGTTCATTTGTCGTCTTATAAAGAAGTTGAAAAGGTGGCAAAAGACATTCCCGACGTCTTTTATGCTCTTGCCAAAAAATTTATGCCGGGACCTTTGACTGTTGTCCTTCCAAAAGGCGACGCCGTGCCTTATAAAGTTACGGCGGGCGGAGAAACGGTTGCCGTAAGAGTTCCCCAAAAGAAATGGGCAAGAAAACTGATTGCCGCCTCAATGCCGCTTGCGGCTCCGTCGGCTAATAAGTCAAAGCATATATCGCCGACAACGGCGGAACATACTTACGACGATTTAAAAGGTCTTATTCCTATGGTGCTCGACGGCGGAGCGTGCGAGGTGGGAATAGAATCCACCGTGCTCGATTTGACGGCTGATACGCCCACAATACTGCGACCCGGCTACGTTACGGAAGATATGCTCTTAAAAGTGCTTCACAGCGTCGTAACGTTTAGCGGTAGGATAAAAATTGCAAAATCACCCGGAATGAAATATACTCACTATGCTCCAAAAGTTTATACGGTATTGGCAAAGACAAAAGAGTCCATGCTTGCCGAATACGACAGGGCGGTGACTGAAAACAAAAATCCCGTGATGATTTTGCGCACCACGGACGACCAAAGGGTTAAAGACAGACACCACGTCTTTTTAGGGAAAAAGCCGTCCGACGTCTCTAAGAATATCTATGCGGCTATGCTTGCCGCCGAAAAAGTTTTCGACGAAATCATAATTGAGAATTTCGGAGAGAAAGGCTTGCTTGGCTCGGTGATGAATCGGGTAGAAAAATCGGCAGGTCACAAGGAGGTTTAATTATGAAAAAATTGTTGGTTGTATTTGTCTGTTCGGGCAATACGTGCCGTTCGCCTATGGCAGAGTTTTTGTTCAGACGCTTTTTGGATAGTGAGGACATCGATAACGTCGAAGTGACCTCGTGCGGAATTAAAGCGGCGGAAGGCGCACCTATGTCGCCTGAGGCTGTTAAGACTTTGGCTAACAGAGGAATTAAAGGCACCGAAGCTTTCGTCGCCAAACAGCTCACAAAAGATATATTTAAAAAGGCTGATTTAATCGTTGCACTTTCCGACAGAATACAAATCGATATAGAGGAGCAGTTCGGCGAAAACAAAAAGATTTTGGGTTTTGGTTCAAACCTTCCAAATACTTCCGCTGTTTCCGACCCATACGGACAGGGAATGTTCGAATACGAGCAAGCATGCTCTCAGATTGAAATCAATATGTCGCAGGTGGCAAAATACATATTCAGAAATATTTTGAAATAGGTCTTATAAATTTTAAAGGCGGCAGATTGCCGCCTTTATTTTTTCCGTTTTTTTGGAATGATTTTATGTCTTTATTTTATAAAAACTAAGTATAGATAAATTTTTTAGGTTTCGTCGTATTTAAGTAAAAGCTCCTCGAAAATTTTTATATGGACTTCCTCGTCTAAGATAATTCGCTCAAGCAAAAGTTTTAAATCCCTTTGGTTTAAAGCAAGGATAGTCTTTTCATAGTTTTTGATGGCGAGTTTTTCTCCGTCGATGTTATTTTTTAAATACACTTTAGGATTGGAAGTATAATTTATAAAACTTCCGTTCCAAAAACAACCGCTTCCTATAATCGGATATCCTCCGAGTTTTACGATTGCCTCGCCGAGCATCTCGTGATGAGTCATTTCGACAATGGCTATTTCTTCGAGTATTTTCTTTAAATCAGCCGTCATATACGATTGATATGCATAGGTTAAGATGGCGGTTGTTTCGCTGTCTCTGCCCGCATAATTGGGCAATATCAGTCTGGCTTCCGATAGGTCTTTAGTGACGTTTACCTCGGGATAAGGTAAATCGCACTTTACTTGAGATAAATCCATATTCCCTCCAATAGTCGCTACAATATATGTATTTTTTCGTCTTTTGGTGAAAAATAAATATGTTGCTAAAAACGCTTGTATTTTTTTAGCAATTATGTTAAAATTCTACCGTTAATGAAAAGAGGTAACTATGTTTAATTTCGACTTTATGCTTTCCGCTATTGCGAATACCACAAATATGACTCGTGAAGTGCAGCAGGGCGTTCTTATCGCGCTAATGGTCATCATGTCGATTTTGGCTATTGCCATGATAGTCGTCGTGTTGATGCAGCAGGGCACAGCCGACAACGTTCAGGCTATCACGGGTAGCACAACCGATTCGTATTACGGTAAAAATAAAGCAAGGTCAAAAGAAGGGTTGCTTAAAAAAATCACGCTTATAATTTTTTGTCTGATTATGGTCACCTCGATTATATTCTTCATAATATCTTTGGTGGACGTTGGACAGGGCGTAGAACTTTAAAAATACAAAAAGCGACCAAACGGTCGCTTTTAAAATATTTGGAGGAATATGGATAAAGTTGTCGCAACCAACAAAAAGGCGTATCACGACTATTTCGTGGAAGACACTTATGAAGCCGGCATCGTACTTGTCGGGAGCGAGGTTAAATCCGTAAGAAAAGGAGCGGTAAACCTAAAAGACAGTTATGCGATTATAAAGGGCAACGAAGTCTTTTTGCTCGGCGTCCATATTTCGCCGTATGAAAAAGGCAGTTGTTTCAACGAGGACCCTTTAAGAACGAGAAAACTTTTGCTTAACCGACAGGAGATAAATAAAATAAGAGGTAAAATCGAGATTAAAGGTTATACGCTCGTCCCGCTGAAAATGTATTTTAAACAATCTCTCGTAAAAGTCGAGCTTGGCATTTGCAAAGGTAAAGAACTCCACGACAAAAGGCAAGCAATCAAAACGAGAGAGGAAAACAGAAATATTCAAAGAATTAAAAAGGAGTATAACAGCAAATCTGTTTAAAAGCTTATGAAAAAAGGAACTATTTGCGTTCAAGGCTCATATTCGCCGAAAAGCGGCGACACGAGAGTTTTGCCGCTATATCAAAGCACGACATACGTTTATGAAACCGCAGACGAACTCGCTCATCTTTTCGATTCGCCAAAGGACGGTCACATTTACAGCAGAATTTCAAATCCCACTGTTTCGGCTTTTGAAGAAAAGATTTCAATGCTTGAGGGAGGTGTGGGAGCCATGGCCTGCGCAAGCGGTATGAGCGCTATATTGCTTACCGTGCTTACTCTTGCAAAGGCAGGCGATAACGTAATAAGTCTTAATACTATTTACGGCGGAACGTTTAATTTGTTTAACGTAACTTTGCGTAAATACGGCATAGAAACAAGATTTATCACGCCCGACGATAACGCCGAGACAATCGAAAAGCTTATTGATGATAAAACAAAACTCATATATACCGAAACGATAGGCAATCCTTCGATGGTAGTTCTTGATTTTGACGTTTATGCCAAAGTCTGCAAAAAATACGGTTTGCCCTTTGTTGTCGACAATACATTGGCAACGCCGATACTTTGCCGACCGTTTGAACACGGCGCAAACATCGTCATTCATTCTTCCACAAAATATTTTGACGGACACGCTTCCTGCGTGGGCGGCGTTGTTGTCGACGGCGGAAACTTCGATTGGGAAAACAATCCGCGTTTTAAAGATTTTGTTGAGCCCGACGAGAGTTATCACGGCGTAGTTTACGTCAAAGAGGGCGGCAAGGCGGCGTTTATACTCAAGGCGAGAATGCAGCTTATGAGGGATATAGGCGCTATTATGGCTCCGTTTAACGCATATCTCACAAATCTCGGCTGTGAAACTTTAGAGCTTAGAATGAAACGCCACAGCGAAAATACGGCGGCACTTGCCGAATACCTCAATTCGCACGACAAGGTCGAATGGGTGAGGTATCCCTCGCTCAAAGGCGATAAATATTATGACCTCGGCAAAAAATATTTTGACGGCGGATTTTCGGGTATGCTCTCTATCGGAATTAAAGGCGGAAAACAAAAGGCGTTAAAGTTTATGGAAGCGCTTAAACTGTTTAAGATTGTCACGCATATCGCCGACGTCCGCTCCTGCGTGTTGCACCCGGCTTCAACCACTCACCGTCAGTTGTCGGATGAGGAACTTATCGAGGCGCAGATTCCGCCGAACCTTGTCCGTCTCTCGGTAGGAATTGAAAATATCGAGGATATCATCGAAGACGTCAAAAACGCTTTGGATAAAATATAATACGAGTGCGGCAGGAACTTTACTAAAAGAGTTTTTTGCCGAGCAGTTAACCACAAGGTCATATCGGCAAGTTTAAAAAAAACCTTTATGACCTAAAATCAAAAACAGAGGAAAAACGCTTATGCCTATCATCATACCCAAGGATTTACCCGCTTACAAGATTTTAAATAAAGAAAAAATCTTCGTAATGGATAAAGACAGGGCGGGGAAACAGGATATCAGACCGATTGAAATCGCGATAGTCAATCTCATGCCCACAAAGGAAGAAACGGAAACTCAGCTTGTCCGTCTTTTGTCAAATTCTCCTTTGCAGGTAAACATAACGTTTATTCAGACGGCAACGTATAAGCCCACCCATGTTTCGGGCGACCATATGGAAAGATTTTACCGTTCGCTTGCCGACGTAAAAAATCAGAAATTCGACGGAATGATAATCACAGGCGCACCCGTTGAAAATATGCCCTTTGAACAGGTGGATTATTGGAAAGAGCTTGTCGAGATTTTCGATTTTGCGGATAAAAACGTGACGAGCACCATTTATATCTGTTGGGGAGCTCAGGCGGCGCTGTATTATCATTTCGGAATAGGCAAAAATCCTCTGCCACAAAAAATGTTCGGTATTTTCCCGACAAAGGCGGTTGTCGAGCACGATATGCTTTTAAAGGGTATGGACGACGTGTTTTACGTTCCGAATTCAAGGCATACCGAGGCCGACCAAAGAGCGATTGAGGAATGTGAAAAACTTAAAATCCTCGCGCGTTCGGACGAGGCGGGAATTGCGATTTTAAAGACGCACGACAATAAAAAGTTTTTCTTTATGGGGCACTCGGAATATGACCGTTTTACCTTAAAAAAGGAATACGAAAGAGATATAAACAAAGGATTAAAAATCGATAAACCGAAAAATTATTTTATAGGCGACAGCTTGGAAGTCAATATGAGCTGGCGCTCCACGGCAAATCTGCTGTTTTATAATTGGCTCAACTATTACGTATATCAGGTCACGCCTTTCGTGCTGTAAAGCGGTTTAGCATAGTGCGTTTTGTGTGCACAACTGTCTTTGAACGCGGCAGAGCAAAAGACGCTTAACGTGAATATATTCCGTTGGCGCTAAAGTCATTTTAATGGTTTATCCTCTTTGTTTGCTTTAGCTCATACAATTTAATCTTTTACAATTCAAACAAAAAGCCTTGCGAACAGCAAGGCTTTTTTAAGGTATCAGTTATTTTCTTTTAGTTGGTATCGGAGATAACCAAAGGTATTTCGATTCCTTGAGTTGTGGCTTTAAGGAGATATAAGCCGTTGATAGTTTCGTGACGGTCAATATAGTTTTCTGCGCCTATATTTGTGCCGTACCATTCGTTCAAATAGAGCGTTGTTAAGTCATAATACCCGTCATCTCCCAAAACGGAATAAGCCGTACTCAGTCTATATATATGTCCTACGGCGTAAGAGAAGGTATATGTTCCGTCTATAAAATCACTGAGGTAAATCGTTTGTGTTTCTTCGTAATCCGAACCTTGAACATAATTTGTGTCTGTGATATTCAAAAATATGTTTTGATCGTCATAATCAGTCTTATTTTCATAGGTGAACGTAACGTCCATCATTTCTATTTCAATTTGAGAATTTTCCGAAACGGTAAATTCTTTAATCAACGTTCCGAGTCTCGAATTGTTCGGGTCAAGGTAAACGTATATAAATGTTTTTCCAGGGCTTACTTTTGAAAGGTCAACGCTGAGTTTGCCTCCGATTAACGCACTGCTGGTGCTTGCTTTCGTCGGAACAAACTCGATGGCGTCGGAAGGTATAACCGTTTGGTTGGATGATTCGATGGTGGCTTCAATACTTGTTATCCAATTTGCGGAAGATATTCCGGGGAAGTATAAGGGCAAGTCAAAAGTTCCGGTGGTGCCGGAAGGTATTGTGTCAACAAGTGTCGAGCCCCAATCGAGTTTATCGTCAGGGTCGTTGTATTCGCCGACCGGTGCAAGAATTACCGTGATGACGACGTCTTCGTCCGGCATGGTGAATTTGTAACCGAATCCCTCGTCAACACAAACGATATCGTTTGCCCAAACCGATTCCACGCTATAAAAAAAACTGTTTGTGACCTCGACGTCAAAATAGACAGGGTCGCCTACTTGTGCCGATGAAGCAAGGTTTTTTATTTCATAGTTTTCTCCCGCAACTGCCGAAATTTTATGCACGGGATTGGCGGTTGTCGTTGTTTCTTCTCCGCACGCAATCAACGCAACAGAGGTAATTGCAACAATCATAACAACAGCCAAAATTAAAAATGCTTTTTTCCTCAATTTCTTTCCTCCTAAATATTAAAAATCCGCACAATTACACAATTGTCGATATATATATAATAGCATAGTTAATTTAGCAAATCAATAGAGACTTAAAAATAATCGGACAAATATAAAAGCAAAAAAGCTGTTTTGTGCGCGGTATAAGATAAAAAATAAAAAAGTAAAATTTATGATAAAAGCAAAACGATAAATCTTAGTCTTCCAAACCCATTAAATAATCTATTGATACGTTGAAATATTTTGCAAGGATTATAAGCTGTGAGCCTTTAACGTCTGCCTGACAGTTTTCCCAACGGCAAATGGAAGAAGAACCTATGTTGACTTCTTTTGCCAATGCCTGGATTGAAAGACCTTTTTCAATCCTCAATTCTTTTAATCTCTCAGCAAATTTTTCCATAATTTTTTCCTCTTTTGTCATTAGGATATCCCAACATGGGGATAAAGTCTTGACAATCCCTAAATAGGGATGATATAATTATCCCGATAAAGGGACGAGAGGATGAACAAGAAAATAAAGGTAGAAGTGATAGAAAAGTATTTAAGTGAAAATAATTTGACTAAACAAAAATTTTGCAAGATGTGCAGAATCTGCTCTGCTACATTAAATAGGATTTTGCAACACAATGTCGGCGTAAGATTTTTAACTTTATTGAAAATAGCAAGAATAATTAAAATATCAACGATAAATTTGTATACGGTCTTATAAACTATTTTGCTTTTTTATATGCAAGTAATACTTTGTAAATTGTCCAATTATTTACAATAAAGATTTTATTTTGTGTATTGAAATTTAAAAAAAGGTTAGCAGAGTAGAACGCCTAAAAAAACAGGAATGATGCAAAAATTTTATTGTAACTAATTTTGACAAAAATAAATTTTAATTATGTAGCGTTAAGCGATGCGAAAAAGAGCAAAAAAAAAGTGCTTTTAGCACTTTATTTTTTGTGACTTAGAGCGAGCCACACGCGATGGTGCCGG
>ERZ779737.151-NODE-151-length-70810-cov-8.821299_pt1 | contig 70810 bp, 62 predicted proteins | sample MGYA00511889_ERZ779737 | MGnify/ENA primary metagenome ERZ779737 (study PRJEB29588, sample SAMEA2163575) | human gut metagenome | biome: human gut; feature: human-associated habitat; material: faeces | place: Denmark | collected 2008/2010 ... | reverse complement strand
GAGGTAATAAACTATTATTACAAACAAAGGTGGTACCACGAGCAATTCGTCCTTTTTGGATGTTTGCTCGTTTTTTATTTTCAAGGAGGTGATTTGTATGGATATTGATTATTACTTTGATGAATGTAATTTAATTAACTATACAAATTATTTAGGAGGAAATAAAAATGAATAAAGAAGAACAAATAAATGTAATCATAAGAAAAGCAGTTCAAATATTTAATGAAGATACTTTAAGAGAAAAGTTAAAGAGTAATAAAAAATTAGTTGTTAAATTTGGCGCAGATCCATCAAGACCAAATTTACATTTAGGGCATACAGTGCCACTTAGAGTGTTAAAGACATTACAAGATATGGGGCATGAAATTGTTTTTGTAATTGGTGACTTTACTGCAATGATTGGAGATCCTAGTGGAAAGAGCAAAACAAGACCACAATTAACATTTGAAGAAACTAGAAAAAGTGGAGAAACATATTTTAAACAAGTAACGAAAATTCTAGATAAAGAAAAAACAAAGATTGTATATAATTCTGAATGGTTGGAAAAAATGAATTTTAAAGATGTTTTAGAATTAACAGGAAAATATACTGTTGCTAGATTATTGGAAAGAGATGATTTTAGTAATCGATTTAATAATAAAACACCTATAGGTGTTCATGAATTTATGTATCCATTAATGCAAGGATATGATTCAGTTGCAATTAAAGCGGATATTGAAATCGGTGGTACTGATCAAACATTTAATTTACTAGTAGGAAGAGAATTACAAAGAGATTATGGACAAACTCGACAAGATGTAATTGTATTCCCTTTATTAGTAGGATTAGATGGAAAAGAAAAAATGAGCAAATCATTGGATAATTACATTGGTATTGATGAAGAACCAGCAATAATGTTTGAAAAAGCAATGAGAATACCAGATGAATGTCTAGAAAATTATTTTAAACTAACAACAGATATTAGTTCTAATATTTACAAAGATTGGATTAATGAAGATATTTTTAATGCACATAAAGAATACGCAAAAGAAATTATTCGAATGTACCATGGAAAAGAATTTATTGAACAAGCAGTTAGCAAATATGAAACAAAGGCTTCTAAAAGCATAACTGATGATATTGATACAATAACAATATCAAATAATCTTCCTATAACATTAATTGATTTATTATTAGAATTAAATCTTGTAGCATCAAAATCAGAAGCAAGAAGATTAATAGAACAAAATGGTATATCAATTAATCAAATAAAAGAAAATGATGTTAATAGAATAATTGATGCATCTGATTTTAAAAATGGGTTTATAGTTATTCAAAAAGGTAAAAAAGTATTTTTAAAAGTAGAACTAGAAGCATAATTTATTGCTTCTTTTTTGCTGGACTTTATTAAAGCTATGCGGTATTGTTTGCTTGAACTGGAGGTGAATGATATTGGCAAGTTTTCAATAGAAAGAATGGTATTTAATAATGATGTTAAAGAAGTACTAAATAAGATGGCTCAAAGAAGCGGAATAAAGGTCGAATATTATAATGGTTTTATTATAATGTTTGATAAAGTAAATGTACATGCATTAACACCACACAGAATAGTATTTAGTAAAAATGGAACTTATTTATTAGTATTATTTTACGATAATTATCATGAAGATGATGATGTATTCTATGTAGATGGAGAAAGGCATACATTACTTACGGTTAAGAGGTATGTTAGAAATTATTTTATGAACATAAACCTCACATTAAACCACAAAAAGTAGTACAAATAATAATACAAAAAGACCTAAGATAGGTCTATAGATAGAGTAGGATTTGGACATCAAAAAACTAGTACTCTAAAGTACTAGTTAAATCTCACATGGAGCAGTTGAGGTTTTAATAACAACCTTTTCTTGATTTGATTATATAATAAATATTAAAATTTTACAACATATTGTAAATAATAATGTTGCTTACAAGTAATCTAATATATCACAAATGATTAACAAACTTTCATTTTTATAAAATTCTGCTTGTGATTTAGTTAATATTAAATCAGTATGAAAGTTAGAATTTCTAACATTACTAATCCAGTTTCTTAGTTTTTCATATAAAAACAAATTATCATATTTATCATTTACTATTCTTTTTTCTCTTCTAATATACTTTGCCATCTCTCCGAGAGTCAATTCGTCATTCTTAGTAAAATCAACTGTTTTTCCATTAGCGGTAAATGGTTGTAATAAATTGATTCCGTCATTTGATAATTGTATATATTTATCTTTAATTTTTCTATACAATAGTATTTCGACTGCTTTAAAGTAATTAGCAACAATAGGTGTATATTCTTGTCCATCTTTATCTATATTTAAGTTTTGTGTCTTTGAATACACATCCCAAAAATTAGCTGCCGAAAGTAGAGTTTTTTTAACTTTAGTATAATTTAATATTTCATTAAATTTATCTTCTAAATTAACAATTCCCAATGCTTTTAAATCTATGTATAAATATTGACTGGCTTTTTCACTATCATAGTTTTCATTTATTAGTATATTAGATGAGTTATTAAGCACATCGGATAATTCATAATTTTCTAATATTTCACGACTACTATCTAATAATTCATCAATATTAGAAATATTATTAAAATCATTAATCATTGCTTTTATATTAAAATAGTCTTTAAGTAATTTATTGAAAAATCCAATCATTTCATTATATATAAACCTTAAATCATAAAATACATCAACTTTTATCCTTTCAGATCTTTTGATTATATGTATCGGTATTTCATCAAATGTATTTGTAAATGCATTTTTAACTTTATCCGATGGCATTAAAGAAGTTCCCACTTTATTTTTTAATAGCATAAACTTAGTTCCCATATCAAACACAATGGTTGCAGATTCTGCATGTATTAAAAGAATATCTACCGCATCAATGTATTTTTCGTCTAATTTTTTTTCTGTCATTACTCCATCTAATAAACGTATAAAATCTTCAGAAAATACATCATAATCAATGTTTAACTGATTATATATGTTGAACAAATTTGTTGTGCCATATTTTATACGCCTATCAGTGTCAAAAGACATATAATTACCAAACAAGCCATAAAAATTATTATAAATTCCATTAACTTTTAAACTCCAAAATACATCGGTTTCTAACATGCTCATTATATATATTTTATCATCAAGTTCGAAATTATTAATTTTTATGTTTTTATATTTATTATAAGCATTTATAATATCATCACATTTGGATTTTGATAAAATACTTAAAATTTTTTCAAACATAGAAACAATCATTTTATTTAGTTTGTTTACAGATAAAACCATATTATTTAAGGAATTATAAATAAATCTTGCACTATTATCATCGTATATTAATTTAATCATTTTACTATTAATTAAATTGATAGGACACTTTGCAATTAAATCAAAAAGTTCTTCCTTCATTTCATAATCGCAAAGCAAATTAACTATTAATTCACTAAGTTCTTCTACAGATATATGTTTATTGTTTTTAAAATTATTTTCAACAATAAAATAATATAATCTTAAATAATTATTAATCATTTTCTTAGAAAATAAATTACTTTTAATTGCTAATAATTGATTTACTTCATCAACATATGGCAGAATATCTTTGCCTTTTTTATTCATCTTTCTAATTTTATTTAATTTTTTTAATATTTCATTCTCATTTAACCCTTTATCGGTTATTGAAAATTTATTATTTGCCCGTTGGAATTTTTTATATATGGTTGATAAATAACTAAAAAACATAAAAATATAAATTGAATCTGAGGTATCAATATTTTTCTTAATTTCACCATTTTGAAATATAATATTTTCAAAAAAAGTCATAAATTCATCAGTATTAATTAATATTTCATTGTTACATGCAAAACCAAGAAAATCACCTTCAAATTCAGAATATTTTTCAATATCGTTTGTAATACTATTGCTAGAAAGATCATCTATCATTTTGAAGTGGTGTTCATAAATATTGTGTTTTACAGCTGTGATTTCATTTATTTCCTCACATGCTTTTTTATATTCTTGCTTAAATGTATTGCTCATTTCCATACTCAGTACCTCCTAGTATAATAATTATATATATATTATAGCATAAATGGTAAAAAAAATATAACTATTAATTTATTTAAATAAATGATATAATAAACATAAATAAATAGAATAAAGTAGGTGTGAATATGAAATATTTTTTTATAATTGTAATACTGTGTATTTGTACTTTATTTTTATGTTGGGTAGTATCAACAATCATATGGATTAGAAATATCTTTAAAGAAATTGACAGGTTTTATATCAATATTAATAAACTTCAAAAAAATTATATTTCACATTTACAATATGAAGAATTAAAAGAAAAATATAATAATTTATACTTATATAGCAAAAAATTAACTTTATTTCCAAAAATTAAATGTTTTCTAAATTATTATAAACTATTACATAATAAAATTAAGGAATTAAACGAAAAATATGTTGAAGAAGAAATCACAAAAAATCAAAATTATTTTGATACAATTTTTAAATATAAATTAGATATAGAACAAAGAAAAGCCATAGTTATTGATGATGATTATAATTTGATAATAGCGGGCGCTGGTTCTGGTAAAACTTCAACAATTATAGGAAAAGTTAAATATTTGATCGATAAAAAGAATATTCTCCCAGAATCTATAATGGTTATTTCTTTTAATAATAGTACTGTTAAAAATTTTGAAGATAAACTAAATGAGATAGGAATTAAAAATGTTGATTGTCTTAATTTTCATCAATTAGGAAAAAATAAAATTTTAAAATATGATGGTAAAATCGCAAATGAATTACTAGATAAAATCATTATAAAATATTTAGACGAAATTATAGTCAATAATAATAAGCAATTACAAGCAATTGTAGAGTTATTTGGTTTATATATGCATATACCAAATCCAGTAGATTTTGAAAACCTTGGAGAAATGTATGATTATGAATATGGTTTTGATTTAGAGACTATGAAAAATAAATACAATAAGTATATAAATAGAGAAAAAGATTTGTATACATTACAACAAGAAAAAGTTAAAAGTTATGAGGAATTAATAATTGCTAATTATTTGTTTTTAAATGGTATTAATTATGAATATGAAAAAAAATACGTTTTTGATGAAAACTATAATCCTGATTTTTATTTAACTGAGTATGATATATATTTAGAACATTTTGGCATTAATAAAAACGGAAGATGTCCACAACTTAGCGAATGGGAAGAATTAAATTATTTGGATACTATTAAATGGAAAAGAAAATTACATGTTATAAAAAACACTAAATTATTAGAAACATATTCTTATTATTTTAAAGAAGGTATTATTATTCAAAAATTAGAATCTATGTTAAAAACAGCTGGTGTTAAATTTAATAAAGTTGATTATAATAAGGTTTATGAAGCTACGATTAAAAATAATCAAAGGGAAGAGTTTAAGTCATTTATAGAATTAATTAACAAATTTATTAATATGTTTAAAGGTAACAATTATGCATCGGAAAAAATGAATGAATTTTATCAGGATGCTATTAAAAAGAATAATGTTAGAAATCAAATTTTGTTAAGTATTATTTCTCAAATATATATATTATATGAAGATACTTTATTAAAAGAAAATCAATTAGATTTTAATGATTTAATAAATAAAGCTGCTAAATATGTTAGTCAATATGGATTTGATAATAATTTAGATTATATTATAGTAGATGAATTTCAAGATACATCTCGCTCTAGATTTTTATTATTAAAATCGATTATAGATAAAGCTAAAGCTAAACTCGTAGTAGTTGGTGACGATTGGCAAAGTATATATAGATTTACTGGATGTGATTTAGATTTATTTATTAATTTTAACAAATACGTTGAATGTCCGCAAAATATATTTATAAATGATACTCATAGGAATAGTCAAGAATTAATAAATGTCGCAGGCAACTTTATTATGAAAAATGAATTAGGGCAAATTTCTAAAAATTTAAATTCTAATATTCATGATGATAAACCAATTAGGATATATTATTATAATCAAGATAAAGAAAATGCTTTAAATATGGCAATTAAATATTTAAAAGATAGTGGATGTAAAAATATAGGAATTCTAGGGAGAAATACTGCTGATTATATAGATTTCGTTGATAATTTTACTGCTGATCATATTAAGTTTTTTACTGTTCATAAATCTAAAGGCTTAGAATTTGATGGAACTATAATAGTTGATATGAAAAATTTTATCACTGGATTTCCTAACAAAATGTCTGATGATCCTATTTTGGATTATGTTTCTGTTTCAGAGAATGATTATTTGTACGAAGAAGAAAGAAGATTGTTTTATGTTGCTTTAACTAGAACCAAAGGAAAGTGTTGTATTCTTGTACCACTTTATAAACAATCAATGTTTATAGACGAAATACTAAAGGATAATCCAAATCAAATACATATTACTATGTGTGAGGATGAAAAAAATTTAACTAATTATAATTGTCCAGTATGTAAAAAGGGAAAATTAGTTGTTAGAACTAATCGTAATGATTTAAGAACATTTTTAGGTTGTACTAATTATCCTAAATGTGATTACAAAGTTAGAAGTAAGGACATGGGGATTTTAGAAAATAAAATAGAATGTCCTAATTGTGGTCACTTTCTTGTAAAGAGAGAAGGAATATATGGCGAATTTTATGGATGTAGTAATTATCCTAAATGTAATATGACATATGATATTGATGAGTTGGAAAAAATACAATAACCATAAGTCAAGAGCGAAGCTTTCGTATACTCTTGACTTTTTAAATTGAATATAATTGAAAATATTCAATCAACAACTCCTGTTGATGGGGTTACCAACACCATTTTCATTAAAAGTGGGGTATGTACATAATATTTGCTATATTTTGTATGAATGTACATGTTTTTAAAATTTAAAGTTTTATTTTACAAGTGTTTAGAGAGTCCTATGTACAAATTTCGCAAGTGCGAAATCAGATTGCTAGCAAGATATTCCTTGATTTATAAGGGGAAAATTGATATAGTGCTAGCATCTTCTTATGCTCTTAACTTTTTAAAAGTCCGTTTTTACCAATTTTATGTACATAAAAAGAATTAGATTTGTGGTCTAACTCTCTCAAATAATATTAATGAATCAACAAATTTGTTGTTATCTATAACCATCATTAAATTTAGATTTAAATCTTGAAACATATTCTGGATTAAGTCAAAAGTTTTTCTATCTTGTGAGTAGTTTTTAGTTAATTCGTTATATGAATATATCTCGTAATCTTTTTCTAGATTAAGTTTAGATATGTCTAATTTATTACACATACCTAGATAATTAATGTTTTTATATGTATTTTTAAATTTATCTAAAAGATAGTCTGATATGTTATAAAATTTATTTTGTAAGAACTCGTTATTAAAATTTATATTTTCTATCTTAATATTGTAGTTATTATCAATAGATACATCTATAAACTTAATAAATGAACTTATAACTTCTTTTTTTCCTTCTCTTGATAAAATGCTCCATACTGGATTTATCCCTTCGATATCAGTTATATTTTTATCATTATAAAGTGATATCAAATCTTTGTTATAGGTTAGAGTAATACCAGATTCCATCTTTGTTTTCTTTTTCTCTAGTTCTTTTCTTTCGGATGCTAGAGTATTTAATCTATTTGTTAATACATCAGATTGAATGTGACTAGTTAAGAAATAATCTAATAATTTATTCTCATCATTCTTTATTTTAGTTAATGCACCTTTAATCTTTTCTATATCTTCCTTATTATCGATAATAGGGAAGTTTAAGGAATAATTACTAAGTAGTGCTATACCTGATAAATCATTTAAGATATTTACTAATTCTTTTTCAATTTTATTGGCATTATATATGATGCCTTTTTTAGTACATGATTTATTGTTACATCTAACATAATAGTTATATTTCTTCTTTTTATTTTGATGTTTAACAGTTAAGAATGAACTCATAAATTCTTTACATTCAGGACATCTAATAACTCTATGAAATATATGAGTGTGTTCTCCATAATTACCATGACTATATTTATCTCTTTGACTTTGGCATTTATTCCATAATTCTTTAGATATTATTGCAGGTGAATGATTAGGTATTAATATTTGATTTTGTTCATTTCTATTATATATTCCCCATAATAAGTCACCTGAATATATTGGATTATTGATTATTCTTGTAATTCTACCTTCGGTCCATTTTTCACCATTTTTGATAAATCTATTACTATCTTTCATAATCTTTGCTACTTGTGAAGCATTATGTCCTTTTGCATATAACTCAAATACATCTTTAATAACTTCAGCTTCCATAGTATTTATTTCTAGTTTTTTATCAGTATTTTTATTGTATCCCATAGGTGTTTTAGCTGGATATTTACCTTGTTTGATTGCTTCTTCCATAGCTCGTCTTGTTCTATTTCCAATTTCTCTTCGTTCTTTTTGACCAAATAATAAACTCATTCCATACATCATTTCACCATCTGGTGTTGTTACATCATAATTTTCTTGTAATAATATCAATCCACAATTATTTTCTTTACAAAACTTTAAGAACCATTGACCATCATATCCTTCACGAGTTAATCTATCTACTTTCATTGCTACGACTAGATTAATTCTTCTATGTTTTATATCATCAATCATTCTTTCCATTTCTGGTCTTTTTAAATCTTTTGCTGAATAACCAGCATCATTATATTCATGTATAATGTTTAAATTTCTTTGACTACAATAATTTCTTAATTCTCTCAATTGTGCTTCGATAGAGTATCCAAAATCTCTTTGTTCTTCGGTTGATACTCTAACATAAATTCCTGTATTTATAAAATCCACATCCTTCCCAAAAGTTTTCCCCTTGCTAATATAATTATATCAAGAAATTGATATTTAACCAAATATGTAACTTTTAAGTTCATTTAGTGTGTAAGAAGTTTGGTTATTAACAATATAAAATTCTTTTTTAGCATATTCTTTTGGAAACTCATAAATAGTAAGATTATCTAATTTATATATTACAGGGAATATTTGCATAATATTAGTTCTTTCTATTATTTGAATGTATCCGTTAACAGATGTGTAGTTCAACTGATTAGAATTAAATAATTCTTGTATCTTTTTTGAAGGTCTAATCTTTTCAATAACTTTAGTTTTTAACATAATAAAACTCCTTTCTAAGAAAAGAATTATTTAAAACTTCGGCCTTACTCCGAAAATATAAAAAACAACCTTTATAGACTTTCATCTATAAGGGTTGTTACTAAATTCTCAATGGAGCGAGTGTCGTAGTTATCTACAACTCTTTTCCAATAACGAAAGAGTACATATAATCTTCCGTTGCTAACAATAATATACCACGTTTTGTAAATTTATAAAAGTACTTTTAAGAAATACCAAGAAATATTTAACAGCATTAAGTAGTAACCAATTCTTTTTTTCTTTTCTTTATCTTATTTTTTTTCTCATAACTTTTACTTTTATGTTTCTTTGGGGATTCATAAAAACAATCTATCCATTTTAATAAAGTTTCTTCTTTTAATCTTATTTTAGCTTTTGTTATACCATTTTTACTGCTTTCAAAACAATAAATATTATTTTTGACATTAAATGATCCATGTGCAAAACCATTACGAATATAATAGAAAATAGCACATGCCTTACTCATATCACTACGAGTATGCATAATAATCATTTCAAAATTTGGATCTGATAAACTGATGTTTTTTTCAATAGTATTTATACTTTGATTTGAACTTATTGGGTAATATTCTAAATGATTACTCATACTTTTCATTTTTGCAATTAAAGTACTAAGATTTGTATCAGTCCAACCTTGTTTACTAAAAGTCTTATCAACCTTTGAAACAGGTATATATGTTTTATTCTCTTTAGTTCCTTTTGATATTTCACAAGGAGAATTAAATAAATAAAAAGTTAATATTTTTTGAAAATTTTCATTTTTAAATGGAATATTGGTATCTGTATAATAATGTTTTTTCATGTTTTAATTCCTATATTAATTTTTCATATTTTTAATAATTGTATTTCGCTCTTTTATTAAATCTTCTATTTTTTTAACAGAATCTTCATTTAAGTTATTTAAACAAGATTTTATTTCATTTTCTATTTCTTCTACTTCATTAATGCTAATAGGATCAGAATATTTTAATTTATCTTTTAAATTATATTTATTATCTTTATCTGTTTTTTCTAATATAATAAGACATTCTTTAATGAAAGAACCACTATTACTTATTTTTTCTTCATAACCAATGTTTTGTTTTTTATAAATTTTTAGAACGAATGATAAAAATATATAACATATACTACTTATAATTAACACAATATAATAACTAGAATTATAATTAATAGATAAATATCCTACAAATAATATGTAGATAATTGAAATAATATATATTATAGTATTTTTAGTCATATTGTTTAAATCTTTAGTAGAAACGGTTAAAACAGTTATTAAATATAGAACATATGCAATAACTAATCCAATAATTGTGTATATAAAACTATTAGACACATTTTTCATATTAATGACTGAAACTGAATCTGGTATATATACTTTTTTTATATTTTCAGTATCAATATTTATTTTATTAACTTCATAACCATTAATAGTTTTTGGAATTATAGTAGCACCATCTATATTAAAACTTTTAACTACTTCTGCTTTATTATCAATAATATTGTATTCAACTATATTATTATAATTATTAAAATCAATTTCATTTGAATCATTTAACATTGTAGCTTTATTATCATTAACTAAAGACTCACAATATTTGGAATTAACACATTCTATTTTCAAAGTCGTATCATCTATATTAGTTATACTAGAAGGTAATACTATCGTTTTAATATTTTTATTTTCATATAATTTTTTATTAATACTAATAACATTCTGTCCATATATTTTATTTGGGATTATTAAATAATTGCTTATTCCTAAATATTTATTTAATTCAATACCACCGTCTACTTGTTTGTATTCAAAATTTTCTAAAGAAATAAAATAATTATTTTTTTCACTTTCAGCCACTTCTTCAAATTCTAAATGATACTTATTTGCGTAATTATTTGCAAAAGAATCTTTAGTAGCATATATTTTTAAATCTATATTTGGTGTGTTATAGTTAATTAGTAATACTGAGCCTATAAAAACGATAAATCCAATAAATGATATTACTATTTTTTTCATTAATTTACCTTCTTTCCACATCCTGAACAAAATACAGAATCACTCTCTAGTTTTTTGCCACAATATTTGCAAAATGAGTTATTATTTGAATTTATATCAGTGAAAGCACCATTTACTGTTTTACTAACATTTTCACTCATTCCACTAATCATCCCAAGTCCAACACCAATATTATTAAATTGACCAACAGCCTCATTTTCAGCCCATTTTCCTTTAATATCATATTCTTTTTCTTCTTGATAAGTATAGCCTTGTTTTTCTCTAGCTTCAGCTTTTGCAGAAGCCTCAATAGTAGTTTTTAATGCTTCTTTTTCACTTTCAATAGTAGTTAATTCTTTATCCACTTGTGCTCTAGCAATTCCTACACCTTTTTTAAAGTATAATTCTTTAAATTCTAAATATTGTTTATCATCTTCTGGTTTTGCAATATTTGTAACAAAGAATTTTTCTAATTTAATACCAAATTCATCAAAATCACTTTCTAATTTTTCTTTTAGAGAATCACTAATACTTTCTAATTTGCTATCTATTTCAAAAATAGATATTTTTTCTTCTTTAATCAAATTAGTTAAGTAAGTTTTAAGTTTAACTAATATTTGTGATGAAAAGAAATCCTCTATGCTTTCATTATCAAAATTCTTTTTAATTCCTACCAATTTTGTTATAAACTTGCGTGAATCATCTATTTGAAAACGTATTTCACCACAAGCACCTATCTGAATTGGAAAGTTATAAACAGGTTCTAAAAATTCTATTTTTGATGGTGTTCCCCATCTATAATTTTGGATTGTTTTATCTATAAAATATACATCACAAGTAAAAGCACTTTTACCTCCAGTAGGAATATTTATTAACGCCTTTAGCAATGGAATATTTCCTGTTTCTAATGTATATTTACCAGGACCAAATAAATCTAGAGCTTTACCTAATGAATAAAAAATTGCTTCTTCTGATTCATTAACTATTAATTTTGAACCAGTATTAAAATTTCTCTTAGGATATCTAGATACAATATAATTATCATCTTTATTCTTTTTTATTACTTCAAAAATTGCCATTTTTCTTCCTCCTTTAAACTATTCTAAAATGGTTATATACTCATTATTTTCTCCAGAAAATATATATCCTGTAACGCCATATTCAGTTGATATTTTATACCATGTCCCTTTTGAACTTTCATTGGTGCCTAAAATCGTAAAAATATCTCCTTTATAAACTTTTCCCAATAGTTTTTCATTAGCTCCTGGCTTTTGTCTAATATTTATATAATCATATTTTATTTCTAATTGTTGTACTGATTTATTTATCTCATTGCTTTGAGATTTTAGTTCAATAGAAGAATTATAAACTACTCCTACAATAAAAATTGCTATTGTAATTATCATTGTAATTAATAAATATTTTGGATATTTATCTTTTTCTGTAAAATTTAATTTAATTTTTTTGTTATATTCTAAAATTTCTTTTTTTTCTTCAGTTGTAACATACATTGTTCTTTCAGATAATTTCCACTTTGGTTTTATAATTAATAAAACAACATTAGTTAATACAAATAAAGCAAATATTGGCGTTACACGATAATTTAAATTACTATATATAATGTATAAAGCAAATAATAGGAATATATTAACTGCGTACATAAATTTTGATACTAAATTACTCTTTTTATTTACTATTGAAACAAAATACCCAACTAACGTAATAAAACAAGTAATAAGAATTATTGAATATTGGGAATCCATACGAAATCTTTGAAAAGTAATACTGTAATAAAATCCTTTAACAAAGTAACTGTCACCCGAAACAATATATAATATAAGTATTGCTTGGATTAAAGATATGACAAATGTTATTATTTTATAACTTCTTGTTGTTGTTTCATATACTTGTTCTACTTGTTTATTAGCTGCTTGTGATTCTTTAATCTCATTTTCTTCTTCTTCCTTCATTTTTTTGAATTTTTCATACATTTCATATGTAAAATCATCAGTTTTATTTTTTTGAGTTACTTTTATTAACTTATCAATACCACGAAGCAAATCTTGCATAGCTCCAACTTTATCCATTGATTGAGCCTGATACATTGCAAATTCCTCAGGAATTTTGTAAGCATCAATTTTACTATATACTGGGATCAATGACTTATTTTTATTGTTTTGCATCATTTCAATAAATCTCGCCCATTCATTTTTAACCCATGTAGCATTAAAGTATTCCTCTTTTGTACCTACAACAAGCATTACTTTGGAGGTGGTTAGAGCCGAATATATGTAAGGTTCATATTCAACACCAAGTTTATCTTCTAATGTAATTCTTGCAAAGAAAACTTTGTACCCTTTTTCTACTAGTTTATCATAAATATCTTGAGCTATTACACTATCATTTGTTCTTTCACCTTTTTCATCAGATTCTTTATAGCAAATAAATATATCATATGGCTCCTCTTTTGAGGAAATTTCCAATATTTTCTTTTGAATTTCAGCTATTGTATCAGCTTCATCTTCATACAGCTTTAAAGCCTCTCCATATGAATTCTTTTTTATAATTTCAAATTCCTTATCTTTTAATATGGATAAAGGTATTGTACGATGACATGTAGGAATCTTTTTACCAGTTTTAGGATCGTCAACATACTCAACACCATATTTGCATAATAACAAACCCCAGTGAGCTTCTATTTGTTTATTGTCAAGTTCTAAAATTGTTTCATAAATGCCATATGCCTTGTCAAAGTCATTAGACAATCTAAAATCATTAGCTCTATTATATAAATTAACAATTTTCTCATTATCTAAATTAGGAAGTGTCATTACACTCTTACAATATATACATTTTCCTGTATTAGTATTTTTAATTGGTTCAATGTCACCACCACACATTTTACATTTAAAAACCATACTTCAATACGTCCTTTCTCTTAAATAAAGTAATAACTTCTTTTTATAGTTTAATTATACTATATTTTAGGGGATTTTAATAGTGTTTTAGCCAAAATGTTTATAAAAATTTGAAGTCTTTTCACTAACTGAAAAAACTATATTTCAAAATCATCGCAATCTTTTTCATTATGTTTATCATTTTTCTTATTCCGAACATAGTCATCTTTTATTGATTCAATAGTATCATCACTAAATATTCCATGTTCGTACATATCTTTTGATACTTTCCAGTAATCATCTCGTTCTTTCTCTTTACCAAACATCTTATTTTTAATGAATTTTACTAATCTACTAAATAAATTTTTGAAATAATCTACCATTTCTTGCAAATGTTTATTATCTTGTTTAAGTTCTTTAATTTCTTTATTTTTGCTATCAATGTTCTTTGATAAAGTATCAACTTTAAGTGATAATGCCTTATTGTTTTCAGTCAGTATTTTAATTTTCTCTCTATTTTCTTGTAATTCAGTATCTACAATATTTAAAGTAACTGATAATATTTCAGTTTTCTTAAAATCCTTGTTAACATCATTAACTTTATCAACATAATCAATGATTTTATTTCTATCACTTTCTGAAATAAGATAAGTGTTTTTAATTACTTTTTTAAGATTATTGATAGTATCTTTAATGCCATTAGTAGTTTTATCAAGTTCATTAGACTTTTTACTAGCAATTTCTAGGGTTTCCTTATTCTTATTAAGCTCTTCTTTCATTGCTTGATAGTTAGTCATATCTTTAACATTTATATCTTTATTTCTGCCTTTTTCTTTCTTCTTTAAAATATTATTAAGACCATATTCTTTATTAAAACTAGCAATACATAAAGTTCTCATTTTATCTTGGATAGTACGAAGACTATCTCTTGTGAAAACATCGCCTTTACCAACTTGTTTAGACATACCATTTTTGTTTTTATTTTTTATAGGTACACCTACAATATGAAGATGTGGGCTTGTTTCATCATAATGAATAATCCCACTCGCTATTTTGAAATCAGGTACTAACTCTTGTAAATCATTAAGTTGTTCTTTAAAAACATTAGTCATATTATGTTTAAACTTATCATCTTTAGTATCCCAATATTTCTTATCTCCAAGTTCTATAATAATCTCACAAGCCAGATCATTTTTAGAGTTTTCACTTATCTTTTTGAAATAGTCAGTAATTTTCCTATCATTTCTTCCTTTATTTTCTTGTTCTTTATTATATTCAAGTCGTGCTTCTTCAAATTCTTCTAAATAGAGGTTTTTAACATCTTCATAAAGTGAAGTAGTACCTTTTATTATTTCTATAAGTTCACTGTTATTATCATATTTACGATAGTTGTGTTTATCTACCCTTGATAATTGCTTTGCATTTTGAATAGCATTATTAGATAATGAAGTAGAACCAGAAGCGTTATTCTTTGCCATATTTTTCGATGATGGCTTTCTATTTTTATCACTACTTAAATGTAGTGAATAAGATAATTCGTTCATAAAATATCAACCCCCTTATTTTTCATTAAAATATTTTCTTGCATCATCTAAAGTAGGGAAGAACTCTTGATTCATCATAGCATTAGAGTTTGGCTCAATATAAGTACAAACAATATAGTGATTAAGACACTTGTCAGCATAGATTAAATACAAATTTTCTTTATCTTCAATTAGATAACATTTACCATATTTTAGATTATAAAATTCCTTTTTATATTCAAAGTCCATATATAAATCACACTCCTTATTTTAAACATATTTTGGCTTTGTCAAAATGTTTAACCCCCTAGGTATTTTGACGTACTATCAAAATTACCTCGTGGGCTAGGACTTCCCTAGAACCCTTTTGACTTATTTCATAATGTTTTAAAACTTCGTAATAAAACAAAATTACATAAGTCTTTGTATCAAACTATCGCCACTTTCATTGAAACAACGTTTCAACAAAACGTGCCACGTTTGTTATAACTTTTTTGAGAAAAAAGTTAGCAAAAAATCTTTTATGATTCTTCTAATGAAGTATCATTTTTTAAGGTTTCCATATTGACTGGTTTAACACCTATTTCTATTGGAATAGGCTCTTTCATATAAATAACTTTATCATTAGTTTCATCAGGTATATAATCAAATGCTGAGTTTATATCTTGCATTTGAAATTCATCTTTACCGCGAATATAGATAATTCCATATTTATATTCTTTCATTTTTATATCAGGATCTATTTTGCAATAATCTTCAAGAGGGAATACCCTTACTATTGCTCGGTCATCTTCTATAAAGTTAAAATAGAAAACTTTATTTTCAACATAATATGTTGCTTCTTCATAACCGACATCATAGTATTGTCTTAACCTCATTATGTGTTTACCAACTTCTTCTTCAGGAAGATAATTACTAAATCGGAGTTCTCCAACTAAATTGCCAAATAAAGCAGGAGTTTTAACATCTATATAACCTTTATCAAATAACTCATTACAAGGTTTGCAAATGCTTTCTCTAAATAGTATTTCATCAACATAGATTAGACTATTCTTTTGTTTTAATTTTATCTCATCTACATATCTCATAATTAAGTCAGACTTTTCTTCTCTAGTGTAGTCTTTCCAAGTTTTAGTTCTTTTCTTATATTCATCTTTTAATTTAACTCGGTTAATGTAGTCAATATCTCGTTTTAAAAGTATATCTTGTGGAGTAAAGTTAAGTTCTTCACAACTTGCAGTATCAGTTAGTTCATCATTTAATTTTGTGATAGCATCTTCAACAATTTTCTTTTCTTCATTATAAACTTTTAAGTCAAATGCACTCTCTATATATGCTTTTCTAATTCGTTCTAACTTATCATTTTGTTTTAATAATTCTTTTTCAAGTTGTTCTCTAGGTTCATCAAATTTTTGCTTAATCATTGGTAGGAAGAACTGATTAACAACACTATCATATTCTACTAACTCTTGAACAAAATTATCAAAATATTCATTTATAACATTTTCCTTTAAATTAACTTTGCAGTCAGTACAATAATAGTAATAATAAACATTACCATTTTTCTTTTTAGTGGCTTTTCCACCCATTAAACGACCACATTTAGGACAAGTAAGTTTTTGTAGATATAGATATGTTAAAGTTCTTTGGTAACTACGTGAGTTCTTTTTCTTTTGTACTTGGCATTCTTCCCATAATTCTTTACTAACTATTGGCTCAACAACATCTTGATAATAAGTAGGGTGTTTTGTTCTTTTACCATGAACAAAATCGCCTTTATAAACTTCATTTTCAAGTATGGTAGTTATAGAAGAATCTCGCCAGTTAGTCTTACCTAATACCTTTTCTTCGTTTAGTATATTAGATATAGTTTGATAAGAATTTCCTTGATAATAAAGATTAAATATTCTCTCTACAATATCTTTAGTAGAGTAGTCAATTACTAACTTTTTATCTTCGTGTTTATAACCAAGTGGTGCTTGACTTGGAATATGTCCTTGTTTAATCGCACCTGCTAAACCTATTTTTGTTCTCTCACTTGTTCTTTCTATCTCATTTTGACTAACACTCATTAAAAGTCTTGAAATCATTTTACCATTAGCATTAGTAGTGTTTATCTCATCATTAGCACAATCTAAGTAAGCATCATTTTCCTCTAAAAATGTCATTAACTTTTCCCAGTCAAAGATACTTCTAGTTATTCTATCTAGTTTTAAAGCGACTATGGTGTTTATTTTCTTATTCTTAATATCTTCTTTAAGTCTTTCAAATTCAGGCCTTAAATTACCTGTTTTAGCACTTATACCAGCATCTTCGTAATAATCTACTATCTCATAACCTTTAAACTTACAAAATTGTTCTAATCGTTCTTTTTGTTCTGGAAGACTAAAACCCTCACGTGCCTGATCTTCCGTACTTACTCTCAAATATAATCCACATAATTTCTTTTCATTATCCATATTCTTCCCGTCCTTTCTAAAAAAATAAGAGATAAAAGCCATAGATACATCTACTCCCTTTATCTCTTTAACTTTTCATATCTAAATTGTGTACTTCCAAATCATATCCCCATTAAAAAGATTTGGTAGGTATAATAAACCCTTTATTCGACATATATAATAAAGTTTTTAAGAGAAAAAGTCAATATCATTTGCCTTATTTACTAATGTTTAAGCCATATTCTTTATGTAATCTTCTAGTTCTACTAATTTAATCTTTTTACTTAGATTACCTACATAAATATCAGTAGAATAGTTAAATGCTAGAAAAGCAATATTATTAACAATTATCTTATGTGGCTCTAGGTAGTTCAAGTTAGTATTATTTATTCGTTTAATACTACTATTGATAATAGTAGGTTTTATGTGACAAAACTCACAAATAAATTCAATACGTTGTTTTAAATTACTTTCCATTTCTAACTTTTGTGTCGTAAACTTTATCATAAAACACCATCCTTTCTTCGTTAATTCTTTTGTAAACACAAAAAAATCAACCCGAACGGATTGATATGTATCTCAAGTTCAAACTATAAAAGTTCGAACAGATTCGTCAATGGAGCAGATGAGGGGAGTCAAACCCCCGTCACAGCCTTGGCAAGGCCGTATTCTAATCGTTGAACCACATCTGCATGTGTATTAATTATTACATAAATTTGTTTAAAAATCAACCATTTTATGCAATTTTAGTGTATAATTAATTTAGGTGATTAAAAATGTTTGAAAATTTAAGTGACAGATTACAGGGTATTGCTCATAAAATAAAAGGATATGGAAAAATTACAGAAGATAATATTTCTGAAATGATGAGAGAAATAAGATTGTCCCTATTGGAAGCAGATGTTAATTATAAAGTAGTTAAAGAATTTACTAATACAGTTAAAGAGAAAGCGCTCGGAACAGAAGTTGCTAATAGTATATCTCCAGGAGATTTGTTTGTAAAAATAGTTCGCGATGAACTTCAAAATCTTCTTGGTGGAGAAAATGTACCAATAAAAACAGATGGCAACCCTACAATAACTATGCTGGTAGGTCTACAAGGGTCTGGTAAAACTACTACTATAGGTAAACTAGCTAATTTATTAAGAAAAAAATATAAAAAGAAACCATTACTCGTAGCATGTGATGTTTATAGACCAGCAGCTATAGATCAATTAATACAAATTGGTAAAGAACTTAATATAGAGGTATACTCTGAAGGAAAAGTTAATCCTGTGGATATAGCACGTAATGGTGTTAAATATGCAAAAGATAATGGCTTTGATTATGTATTAATAGATACAGCTGGAAGATTACATATTGATAACGAATTAATGGATGAATTAGACAATATAGTTAGAGAAGTTAATCCTCATGAAATTCTATTAATAATAGATGCTATGATGGGGCAAGATGCAATCAATGTTATTACTGGTTTTAATGATAAACTATCTCTAACAGGTGTAATATTAACTAAACTAGATGGAGATACTCGAGGTGGAGTAGCTTTATCTGTAAGACATTTAACAAATATTCCAATTAAATATATAGGTATTAGCGAAAAAATGGATGGATTAACAGAGTTTTATCCAGATAGAATGGCTAATCGAATAATTGGTATGGGTGATGTTATATCTTTAGTAGAAAAAGTTCAGAATGAAATTGATGAAAAAGAAGCAGAAAAACTTGCTAAAAAAATGAAAAAAGGTAATTTCGATTTAGAAGATTTTTTAAGTCAATTAAATCAAATAAAAAAACTTGGACCATTAGAAAATTTAATTAAATTAATACCTGGAGCTAAGAAAATGGGATTAAATAATGTAAATATTGATCCAAAGCAAATGAAACACATTGAAGCAATTATTTTGTCAATGACTAAAGAAGAAAGACAAAATCCAAATATTCTCAAAGCAAGTAGAAAACAAAGAATAGCAAAAGGTTCAGGTAGAACGGTTACAGAAGTTAATGCACTACTTAACCAGTTTGAACAAATGAAACAAATGATGAAAATGGTTAGTAATGGAAACTTTAAAATGCCATTCTAATAAAAAATAAAAAAGCATAAGGAATTAAAAATCCAAATGCTTTTTCTTTACATAAATTAAAGAATAAGTCCTCCATCAACAGCAATTATTGCTCCAGTAGTGAATTTTGATAAATCACTTGCTAAATACAAATAAGTTCCAGCTAAATCACTAGGTATAGCTGCTCTTCCTAATGGAGTCATTCTTTTTAAGTATCCTTCCATTTCATCATTAACATTATCTTCAGTCATCTTTGTTTTAACAACACCAGGAGCGACAGCATTAACCCTTATATTATATTTACCAAGTTCCTTAGCACAACTCTTAGTTATTCCATTAATGGCAAATTTACTTGCCGTATAAGCTACTTGATTTGGACTACCATAAGTTCCTACCATAGAACTTGTATTAATTATAGAACCTCCCGTTTCTTTCATATACTTAACAGCCTCTTTAGTACATCTAAAGGTACCATTTGTATTAACATTCATTAAATTAATAAAATCTTCTTCCGTAGTATCAAGTAATGATTTAGCAAAACAAACTCCAGCATTATTTACTAGTATATCTATTTTACCAAATTCTTTGTATATACTTTCCATAAAATTTGAAACTTCTTCTGCCTTAGTAATATCTAATTTTCTTGGAACTATCCTAGCATCTTTATTTTCTAAAATTAACTTATTAGCTCCCTCTTTTGCAGATGCTTCAGTTATACCACACATCACTACTGTAGCTTTTTCTTTTGCAAATAAGTTGCATATTTCATATCCTATTCCTGTAGAACCACCAGTTACAATAGCTATTTTATTTTCTAACATTTTCTATTCCTCCTAAAAATAATTATATATAATGATATAAGATAAAACAAGAATAAATAGTAATTTTACATTTTTATTACATTATAACTGTGATATTTATAATATATCAAATATCTATATATTCATATTATATTGTAGATAGGAGGAATAGAAATGTTTTATAATGATGGTTTGAGACAAGACGGTGGATATGACGATATAGATATCAATATAACTAACCAAAATGTTAATACTAATATGAATACTAATACCAATATGAATATGAACGTAAATGAAGGCTATCCAATGGGAACAGTTTCTGGTCCAATAATTGAACCAGGTAGAGAAAGATGCGTTCAAAGAAATATTTTTCATGAGGTTAAACATGGTTGCCCTTTTATGTAAAATTTAATAATAAAAATAAACAAATTTATCATTTGTATGTTATAATATGTATATAATAATAAACTACTAAAAAAGGAGAGAATTTAAATGAAAGAAACAATAAAATTTTACAAATGTCCAATATGTCAAAATATAATAGAAGCTATAGAAGGAAATATTGAAAATATTACTTGTTGTAATCAACAATTAGAAGAAATAAAAGCCAACACATGTGATGCGTCAAAAGAAAAACATGTACCAGTATATACAAAAGAAGGAGATAATATAATCGTTGAAGTTGGAGAAACACTACATCCAATGGATTCAGATCATTATATTATGTGGATAGTCCAAGTTGAAGATGATAAAATTACTAGAATAGCTCTTCAACCAAATCAAAAACCACAATGTACATTTAAGTACATAGAAGGATCAATAATATATGCTTATTGTAATAAACATGGCTTATGGAAAAAAATAATTAATTAGTCTAAGCAAATAACTATCAAAAAAAGATAGTTATTTTATCATAAATAATAATATGATACATAGAATATTATGCAGAAAAATCTATGGAGGTAAATATGGAAAATGAAGAAAAAGATAAATTAAAAGAATTCAAAGGATTAACTAATAATGAAGTTGTTATATCAAGAGAAAAAAACGGATCAAATATTCAACAACAAAGAAAGAAAGAATCACTAATAAATAAAATATTAAGTATATTTAAAGAACCTATGTTTTTACTATTAATAATAGCAGCTAGTGTATATTTTATTGTTGGAGAATATGGCGATGGTATAACAATGTTAATATTTGTTTTAGCAGTATGCACAATAGAGTTTATTCAAGAAACAAAAACAGATAAAGCCTTAGAAGAATTAAATAAATTATCATCACTAAATGTTAAAGTAATAAGAAATGGTAAAAAAGAAATAATTAATAGTGAAGAAATAGTCGTCGGAGACATTGTCATTCTAGAAGAAGGAGACAGAGTACCAGCTGATGGAAAAATATTGTATACTCAAAGCTTAGGTATTAATGAGTCTTCACTAACTGGAGAATCAGAGATAGTATATAAAAATAAAGAAGAAGATTTAAAAAATCATTTTAAATTAAATATGTGCTATTCTGGTACAGATGTAGTAAACGGTTTAGGAATAATAGAAGTAACATCAGTAGGAAAAAATACAGAGTTTGGTTTAATCGGACAATCATTAAATAACATAAAGAAAGAAAAAACGCCTTTAGAAAAGCAAATTAACAAATTAGTGTTTATTTGTACCATAGTAAGTATAACAGTATTTATTTTGACAATTATTATTAATTATATCAATCATCCAGAACTAACACCAACAAAAAGAATAGTAGATTCTCTATTGGCAGGAATCACCATAGCTATGGCAACAATACCAGAAGAGATACCGGTAATATTAACTGTTTTCTTGGCAATGGGATCATGGTCATTAACCAAAAAGAATACATTAACCAAAAATATGAAAGCAATAGAGACTCTAGGAACAGTAAATGTATTATGTACAGATAAAACTGGAACTATAACAGAAAATAAAATGATTGTTGAAGATATATATACCAATAGTGAAACATTTATAAAAACATTGTATCAATCTTGTCCCCAAGTAGCATACGATCCAATGGAAATAGCTTTAAAAAAATATTGCCAAGAAAACGAAAAAATAAATACAGGTTCCATAACTAAAGAGTATCCATTTAAAGCAGAAACTAAGATGATGGGACAAATATGGAATAATAAAGAACTATGTGTAAAGGGAGCATATGAAAATGTATTACCATTATGCAATTTAGACGAAGAAAATTACAAACAAGTCAAAAGTAAAATAAACGAATATTCAAAAGAAGGATATAGAGTTCTAGCCATAGCTAAAAATGATAACTTAAAAAACATACCCAATAGTTTAACTGAAGCAAAATTAACATTTGAAGGCTTAGTAGCTCTATATGATCCTCCAAGAAAAGGTGTTAAAGAATCATTAGAAGAATGTTATTCTGCTGGCATTAGAGTAATTATGATAACTGGAGACAATGGCAAAACAGCTGCATCTATAGCTAAAAAAATAAATTTAAATAACTATGACGAAGTAATTACAGGTCTTGAATTAGAAGCAATGTCAGATGATGAATTATTTGAAAGAGTTAAAACAACCAATATTTTTGCCAGAGTATACCCAAATCATAAAATGAGAATTGTAAATGCCTTACAAAGAAATAATCTAATCGTAGCAATGACAGGTGACGGAGTAAATGATGCCCCAGCCTTAAAAAAAGCAAATATAGGCATTGCCATGGGACAAAGAGGTACAAACGTAGCAAAAGAATCAGCAGACATAATTTTATTAGATGATAACTTCAATACAATAGTAAAAGCTATAGGAAAAGGTAGAAGTATATATAAAAATATCCAATCTGCCATTTCATATGTAATAGCCATTCACATACCTTTAGCCCTTCTAAGCTTATTTGTTCCAATATTTAAATTACCAACCCTTTTATTACCTATTCATGTGATGCTTCTAGAGTTATTAATTGATCCTACATCATCAATAATATTTCAAAGAATAAAGCCCACTCCAAGTATAATGTTAGAAAAACCAAGAAATATAGATGAACCAATATTAAATTTAAAAACTACCATAAGGAATATATTACAAGGAATACTGATTTTTATAGTAACATTCATAACTTACTTATATCTGATAAAAAATAATACAAATATAAACTTATCTATAACAATAACATATACAATATTAGTATTATCAATAATATTAATTGCTTATCAATTAAAAAGTAATAACTCTACAATAAAATCATTTCTAGAAGGATTAAAAGATAAAATATCATTAATGGTAAATACCACAATTTTATTAGGACTACTTCTACTTATATATATACCTTTTCTTAATAAAACAGCAAATACACACCCCTTAGAGTTAAAACATTGGATATATATAATATTGCTAACATTATTAGCAGTACTTCCATTTGACATTATGAAAATAAATAAAACTAAGAATTTAGAAAATTAATATTTCTAAATTCTATTTTTATTTAATAAGTTTATATAGAGGTATTAACTATGAATAAATATAAAATAAAATTTATTTATAATAAAGGAAATGATATAAATGATGTTTTTATTAAAACATTAAGTAAAGAACTAGAAAATAAAATATACAAAGAATCACTAATAGAAAGTGATAAAAATGTTAAATAATAATTACCTAGTAGGTCTGTATATAAGACTATCACGTGAAGATGAAGATAAAACACATGAAAGTGAAAGTATAAGTAATCAAAAAAGTTTATTACTTCAATATACCAAAGAAAATAATTTAAAAGTATATGATATGTATATAGATGATGGCTATTCAGGAACAAATTTTAATAGACCTAATTTTAATAGATTAATAAAGGATATAGAATTAGGGAAAATAAATATGGTTATTACCAAAGATATGTCCAGATTAGGAAGAGATTATATAGGTACAGGTAATTTAATCGAAAGGTATTTTCCAGAACATAATGTAAGATATATAGCCATAACAGATAATATAGATACATTTTTAGATAGTTCCAACAATGATATTGCTCCATTTAAAGCAATAATGAATGATATGTATGCCAAAGACATATCCAAGAAAATAAAATCTAGCCTAAAAGCAAAACAAAAAGAAGGTAAGTGGGTAGGAAGCAAAACTCCATTCGGATATATTAAAGATCCAAACAATAAAAATCATTTAATTATAGAAGAAGAACAAGCACATATTGTAAAAAGAATATATAATATGTGTTTAGATGGACTATCATTTTATAAGATATCTAAAGAATTAACCAACGAAGGTATTAAAACACCAGCCCAATATTACGAATATAAATGGAGAAGTAATTATAATTGTAAATATGGCATGTGGCATTCAAAAACAATATATGATATTTTAACAAACAGAATATACACAGGAGATACAGTACAAAATAAACGAACTAAAGTTAATTACAAAATAAAGAAAATTATTAAAAATAAACCAAGCCAATATATAGTGGTAGAAAACACCCATGAAGCTATCATAGATAAAGAAATGTTCTACGAAGTACAAAAAAGAATTCCTAAAAATGTAGGTAGAAGTGAAAAAAAAGAAACACATCTACTAGATGGACTTCTATATTGTGGAGATTGTGGACATCGAATATCGATAGGATCAAGAAGAAAAAAAGATAATAGATGTTATACAATATGTAATTATTATAGAACTTACATAAAGCAAAAACTATGTACAGCACATTCTAATAATTATGATGACTTAGAAGAAGTAATATTGAGACTACTTAAAATTAATTGTTTAAAATATATAGATGGTAAAAGAATAAAAGAAAAAGTATTACATAAAATTAATAATAATAATGTAGACAAGAGTAAAAAAGAAATTAAGTTATTAGAACAAGATATTATTCGTATTAATGAAGTATTAGATAATATTTACTTAGATAAACTTAACAAAGTAATCAATAATGATCAATTTAATAGGGTTAAAGTAAAACTCGAAAATGAATTAAATATTAAACAAGATAGGTTATTAAAGTTAGTAGAGTATAGTAATTATACTTGTAATAAAGTAGAACAAAATAAAAAGATAGATGATTTAATTGATGACTTCTTATCTATGAAAAATCCTAGCAGGGAACTTATTGTTGGACTTGTAGATAGGGTAAATATTTATAAAGATAAAAAAATAGATGTAAAAGTAAGTTTTAAAATAACCATAGGAACAAATGCTTGATATAAATAAATTTATTTTAATGCTGAATATAGGGGGTAAATATGGAACAAAATAAAGTAGACACAATTACAAAATTATTTGAAGTATACAAAATTAGAAATGTTTAGAATGTGAAGAAAAAGATTATTATTTCAGGTAGGTGACGTTATATCAGCATTAACTGGAAGTATATTTCAAAAAGACACTAGACGGATTTAAAAATAAAATACATATATTATTGAAAATGTTTGTATCATAAAAAATATATTAAAAGTATAAAATGATTAAATTTAATGCATATATTTTATAAAGGAGGGTTTTATGTTACCAAATATACCCCCTAAATTATTCTCAATCAGTGCAGTAGCAATAGGCTATCTTTTAATAGATGATACAACTGCTAATGAGCAAAATGCCCTAGGAAACTGGCTTATGTTAGTGGCACAGGTATTATCCACTAATGCTTTTTATCGAGCATTAATGCAAGAAAGAGGATTAGAACCAAGGGAATCCACAGAATCTGGAAAAAATAATTCGTATTCTTTTGGAAATAATAGTAATTATTTTAATAATAACTTTAATGGTAAAACTGATTCCCAAACTGAATATAATGAAACAATAATTATGTTAGAAAAGATGATTAGAGCTCTAGAAAAGGAAATATGTGAAATAAAAAAGAAAATGAATTAACATTAAGTAAGAGATATTATAATTGATAGAAAATAAGTAATTAATGATATAATATTTTTGAAAGGAAGTTTATTATGGAAATAATTAAAAGCTTTATTTATGGTATAATTAGTACTTTTTCAAAAAATTCAAATATGTTAATTATTACACTTATTTTATTGATTTTTTATATATTGATGAAAATATATTATCCGAAGTTTAGAGGATTTATGGGAGAATTTTGGGTAAGAATTGAGCTAAATAAATTACCTAAAGATAAATATATAGTTTTTAATGATATAATGATTAAAAATGAAAAAGGCACTCATCAAATAGACCATATCGTCTTATCTAATTATGGAATTTTTGTTATAGAAATGAAAAATTACTATGGTCTAATAAAAGGAAAAGAATATGATAATAAATGGTGTCAATACTTAGGGAAAAACAAAAATTATTTTCTAAATCCTATTCATCAAAATTATGGACATATTAAAACTTTATCAGAGTTATTAAATATTCCAGAAGATAAATTTATATCTATAATTTGTTTTTCTAATCAAGCAAAAGTTGTTGTTGATTGTAAAAATCCAGTAGTTAAAGTTGATTATCTAATAAATGAAATTAAAAAATATAAAAAAGAGGATATAGATATAAATATTAAAAATATTGAAAACGTGATTATGTCTAATAATATTGTTGATGATAAAATAAGAAAACAACATGTCAAAAATATTCACAATCAAATAAAGGCAAATGATGAATTAGTTAATAATATGATTTGTCCAAAATGTAATAGTAAATTGGTTGAAAAGAATGGAAAATATGGAAAGTTTATAGGATGCTCAAATTTTCCAAAATGCAATTATATAAAGAAATAAGTATAACAAAAAAGGGCAAGGACATGTTTGCCCAATAAATACTAGAATAATAAATAATCATATATTTAGACATACTTATCAACCAAGATACACTTGTAGTGAAGAAAATGTCGTTACAAATCAACAATGTGGATCTTGTTGCCAATTTAGATAATATTTAAGACTAGCAATGTCTCCTTAATTGAGAATATAAAATATGCTAGTCTTTTTTATTATGATATGTTATAATAACTACAAGAAAACAATATTCTTATATAAAGGAGGCGTGAGATGATATTATTTAGTAAAGAAGAAGGGTTTATCAAACCTAGAGGAATACATTTTAAAGAAGAACAAGATGTTAATATTAAATTACCAGAGGTAGCTATTGGTGTATTTTCTAGACATTTATTTGAAGATATTGTCCAAAAATTTAGTTGTAAAGAAGTAGGATACATAAGTTGTGCCAATTTAGAAAGAAATATTTATATTTTAAAATACAAAGAAAAAGAATTTACCTTCTTTATGGCTGGGGTTAGTGGACCTTGGATTAGCGGTGATTTAGAAGAATTACATGCTTGCGGTGTAAAAAAGTTTATTATATTTGGTAATTGTGGCGTACTAGATAATACTATAAATGATTGTTCTATAATTATTCCAAGAAAAGCTTTTAGAGATGAAGGAACTAGTTATCACTATTTACCTGAAGGAGATAGTGTATTATTAAATAAAAAATATGTTCCTGAATTTAAAGAAGTACTAAAAGAATTTGATTTTGATTATAGAGAAGGTTATACATGGACAACAGATGCTTTTTATAGAGAAACGAGAGAAAAAATACAATATTTTAAATCAAAGGGAGCTGTATGTGTAGAAATGGAAGGGGCTACTATAGGAGCAGTAAGTGAAAAATTGGGTATAGATGCGTTTACTTTTTATTATGCCGGAGATAATTTAGATGCAACCCAATGGGATGAGAGAAGTCTCAAAGGACTGGTTAACTTTGATAAAAAGAAAGAAGTGGCATTATTAGCTTTTGAACTAGCACTAAGAATATAGAAGTTAAATGTTTTAGAAAGAGATGAATTTTTATGAAAGTATTAACCATAGAGAAACCATGAACTATATTAATCATAGATGGATATAAAAAAATAACCTATTATAGGTTTTTTTCTTTTGGATAAAGTTTATCAACAAAAATTTTACTTATCGTAGCAGAATTTTCTTTTAATCCCTTATTTATCCATGCTTTACCAACATTATATAAAGCACCACTCAAAATATAAAGCCTGTATTCTGATTTTAGTTCTTCTTTATAATTTGGATAAAAAATAGTTATATATTCATTTATTTTATTTTGAACAATACTAGATAAGTTACACTTTTGAAGAGTTTTAATAAGTTCTTGATGTTCATAAAATAAATCAAAAGCAGATTTTACTAAACTATAAGAGTCATTTTTATCAATTTTTTCTCTAATCTTTTTATATTCTTCGATTATGCCAGTCACATAATCATCTAAAATATCCTCTTTATAACAATAGTATCTATAATATGTCATTCTTGATACTCCAGCTTTCTGTGTTATCTCCGTTATAGTTATATCCTTAAAATCTTTCTCTTTCATTAAATTAAGTAGTGCTTCAGCCAAATATCCTTTAATTAATTCATTATTTTTTTTCAAACAAAACATCTCCTTTTGTAACATTATAATTTATTAGGTGGCTAACATTCATAAACTATGTTACAATTGTAACATATATTGTAAAGAAAGGAAAGGTTTTTGTTACATATATATAATTAATATATATATTTGCAACATAAAATTAGTATATTATGGGTATTGTAAATGAATATATAACAAAATTAATTAATAAAATAAGACCAAGTGAAACAGACAAACCTTGGTTAAAAAATTATGAAAAAATGGTAAATCACTTAGATTACTACAATGGTAGCCTATATGATTATGTAAAGGATACAGCTCAAAAGTATCCAGATAATACAGCATGTACATATTATGGAAAAACTTTCACATACAAGAAGTTTATTAAGATGGTAGATAAAGTGGCTGAATCTTTAAGTCAATTTAATATAGTGGAAAATGAATGTGTTACTATATGTATGCCAAACACTCCAGAAGCAATATTTTTAGTTTATGCTATAAATAAAATTGGTGCCATTGCAAACATTGTTCATCCACTAGGTAGTAGGCTAGATATCGAAAGAGCATTAGAAGAAACAAATAGTCAAATTATTTTCTTCACAGATGTAACTATGTCAAAAATTATAGATATCAAAGTAAAGAATGCTGTATTTGTTCCAGTTAGCAATAGCTTAACTGGCATCAAAAAAATGGTATATAATTCTATAAATTCAATAAATTTCTCTTTAAAAGATAATATGATATCTTGGGATGACTTTTTAAATAAAAAACAATTACATGCAAATTATGTAATGAGGTCATGCGATGAACCGGCTGCAATTATATATAGCGGTGGAACTACCGGAAAATGTAAAGGAATAATTTTATCAAATAAGAATTTTAATGCTATGGCAAGACAAACAAGTTTTGTTTGTGAATATATTAAGCCAGGAAACTCTGTTTTAGCAGCGTTACCTATATTCCATGTCTTTGGTTTAGCTTTATGTGTTCATTCTTGTTTGGTAGCAGGTATGAATTGTATACTTGTACCAAAACTTGATACTAAACATATAAATAAAGAACTAAAAAAATATAAACCAACAGTATTTACAGCTGTTCCATCTCTTTTAAATATGATTTTAAATGATAAAGATCCCGGAAAACATGGCTTTAGTAATACCAAAGTTGTAGTATGTGGAGGAGATTATTTACCTAATGAAACGAGAATAAAAACAGAAAAATATTTTAAAGAACATGGTAGTGATCTAAAAGTCTTAGTGGGATACGGACTATCTGAAGTAACTGGTTTCTGTTGTTGTACAGCTATGATGGATTCTGAGTTGGATTCAATAGGTATTCCTAATCCAGATAATGATATTAAAATATTTGAACCTAATACAGATGTCGAACTTCCAATCGGAGAAATCGGAGAAATATGTATAAGTGGACCTACACTAATGATGGGGTATATTAATGAAGAAGGAGAAACAGCTAGTACTTTAGTGAGACATAGTGATGACAAGATATGGCTTCATTCAGGAGACTTGGGATACATGAGCAAAAAAGGAGCTGTCTATTATACTTCAAGAATTAAACGAATGATTATAAGTAATGGTTATAATATTTATCCAAATGAATTAGAAGAAATAATTAATAAATGTGAATATGTTGATATATCAACAGTTGTTGGCATTCCACATAAAATCAAGGGATATGTTCCAAAAGCTGTTATAGTACTAAAAAAAGGTGTAGAAAATACAGCCACTGTTAGACAAGAAATAAAAAAATATTGTATGCAAAATATTGCTAAATATGCACAACCTTACGATTATGAATATAGAGATAATTTACCAAAAACAGCTGTTGGAAAGATTGCATATAGAGATTTAGAAAAGAAATAAACAAGGAATAGATTAATTAATAATTATTTGGTATTATTTAATCAGGAGGGTTTTATGAGATATATTGATTTTGATGGTGTTATCTTAGACACAGAGGATCATTTGTTTTATGATTGGTATAAGATACCTAATTATCATGAATTAACAGAAGAAGATAAAATAAGACATGTTCAATGTGCTAATTGGTATAAAATACTTCATGAGTCTAATTTTATTAATGATTCTTTGTATATTTTAAAACATATGGATACAAAAAATAATGCTATCTTAACAAAGATTCATTCTTTAGAAAATGAAGGATACGAGAAAATTAGGTTTTTAAGAGAAAAGGGTATTAAACAAAATATATTTATTGTTCCTTATTTAGCTAAAAAAACAGATGTCGTTTCTGCTTTTGGAAATATTTTAGTTGATGACTGTTTAGCAAATTTAGATGATTGGACTTTAAACAGGGGATATCCAATGTTTTTTAATAAAAAAGAAAACGACATAGATAGTTGGGGGCAATATAATCATAAGGGATATCAAAGAGTATTAAGAATTAATGAAGAGATAAAAAAATAATCTCTTTTTGTTTTTGTTTTTCTATATAAATATATATAAAATTATGGTATAATTTAAACAACGGATGGTGAGTATATGAAAAAATGTATTTTAATTTATAATCCTAAAAGTGGTAAAAAAGAAAGAAAAAAACACCTACCTAAAATGAAAGAAATTATAGAGGAGAAAGGATATTCTTGTGATATAATATTTACAGAATATCATGGTCACGCTACAGAAATTATGTCATCTCTAGAAGAAGATGTTGATTTAGTTATATCAGCTGGAGGAGATGGTACTTTCAATGAAGTAATGACCGGAAATATCAAAAGAAAAAAAAGATTACTACTTGCTCACTTACCTGTTGGTACAACAAATGATGTTGGAGCCATGATGGGCTATGGAAAAAATATTATTGAAAATTTAAAAATGACCCTTAACGGAGTTAAGAAAAAAATGGATATATGTACAATTAATGATAATCCTTTTGTGTATGTATCAACAATTGGTAAATTTGCCGATGTTCCATATGAAACACCAAGAGATATGAAAAAAAAGTTTGGGTATTTGGCTTATTTAGTACAAGGAATTAAAGCCTTTAATAGAAAAACATCATTAATGGATCTTACATTTGAAATAAATGGAGAAAAACATAGAGGACTATATTCATTTATAATTATATCTAGTGCCAATAGAATAGCAGGTATTAATGACTTTTATAAAGATGTTAAATTAGATGATGATAAATATGAAGTATTACTTTGTAGCATTGCCAAGAAAAAAGATATCATTAAAAGTTTATATTTTCTTGCTTTATATGGTGCCGAAAAAGTACCAGGTTTTGAATTTTACAAAACTAATAATTTCAAAATGAAATTTGCTGATGTTCCCAAGAAAGATTGGTGTGTTGATGGAGAAAAGTTAGACTCCAAAGCATTAACATATGAAATTAAAAATATTAACAATGTTGAAGTGTTATTACCAAAAAAGAATATAAATAAATTATTTATTAACAAGGATTAAATATGAAATACATTATTATAAAACTAATTAAAATATATCAACATATACCAGGACCATGGCATTCTTCTTGTAGACATTATCCAACCTGTTCAAACTATTTTATAGAATCAGTCCAAGAATATGGTGCCTTAAAAGGAAGTATAATGGGAATTAAAAGAATTTTAAAATGTAATCCATGGGGAACATATGGATATGACCCAGTACCAAAAGCAGAAAGGAAGTAATCAATGAAAAAAAGAAATAATTATTTAACTTGGGATGAATACTTTATGAGCATAGCAAAATTATCTAGTATGCGTAGTAAAGATCCAAATACTCAAGTAGGAGCCTGCATAGTAGCAGCTGACAATAGAATACTATCTATTGGCTATAATGGAGCCCCAAATGGATATTCAGATGACAATTTTCCATGGGATAGAGAAGGAACTCCACTAGAAACAAAATATTTATTTGTATGCCATGCTGAAATGAATGCCATATTAAATTATCGAGGAAGTAGAAAAGATCTTGAAGGAGCAAAAATATATGTAGATTTATTTCCATGCAACGAATGTGCAAAATTAATTATTCAATCTGGAATAAAAGAAGTTTTGTATATATGTGATAAGTATGCTGATACTGACGGAGTTAAAGCTTCAAAGAACTTATTTGACACATGTGGCGTTAAATATAGAAAATTAAATTTTGAAGAAAAAGATATAAATATTAAAATTTAATATTGTAAAATAAAAAAAATTAGAGTATACTATAAGTACATTTCAAGTACTTATGCGCTCATAGCTCAATTGGATAGAGCGTTTGGCTACGGACCAAAAGGTTTGGGGTTCGACTCCCTATGGGCGCACCATTTTGTATATAACTTAGATTTTTCTAAGTTTTTTTAGTATTTTATTTGCATTATCATAATAATGTGATATAATATGTGTACTTGAAGAAGAGTGGCTTAATAATCCACTCTTTAATATTAAGGAGGTAAATATGGAGGATAAAGTTAGAAATTTAATTGAAGAGGAAGTTAATAAATTAGGAGTTAGAATTGATAATATTGAATATCTAAAAGAAAATGGGAATTATTTCTTAAGAATAACTATTGATAAAGACGATATAGTAGACCTAGATACCTGCGTAGAAGTTACCAATATTATAAATCCAATTTTAGACGAAAGTAACATAATTGATGACAGTTATATACTAGATATAACTACCAAAGAAAAAGGAGAAAAATAATGAACGTAAAACAAACACATGAATTTATGAAAGCATTAAATGCTATTGTAGAAGAAAAAGGAATAGATAAATCAATTGTCGTAGAAGCTATGGAAGCCGCTATGGCAAATGCTTATAAGAAAAATGAAGGAATATCTAATGTTAAAGCTAAAGTTAATGGAGATACTGGAGAAATTAAATTATATACTTATAAAACAGTCGTAGAAGAAGTAACTAATCCAGAAACAGAAATATCTCTAGAAGATGCCAGAAAAATAGTAGATGATATTCAACTAGAAGAAACTATCGACACAGAAGTTAAAATAATACCAGAAAGCTTTGGAAGAGTAGCAGCTATATCAGCTAAACAAATTGTTGTTCAAAAAATAAAAGAGGCTGAAAAAAATTTAATTAATGAAGAATTTAAAGATAAACAAGATGAATTACTCATAGGGATTTTATCACGTGAAGATGCTAATAATTACTATGTAGATTTAGGAAAAGCCCATGGTGTCCTACCAAAAAAAGAAATTATACCTGGTGAAAAATTGGTTATGGGTTCTTCAATCAAAGTATATGTTTCAAAATTAGAAATGGGAAGTAAAGGATTATTTATACTATTATCCAGAACACATTATGGCTTTGTTAAAAGACTTCTTGAAAATGAAATTCCTGAACTTAGTGACGGAACAGTAATATTATATTCTGTAGCTAGAGAAGCAGGTGTTAGAAGTAAGATTGCAGTATACTCTGAATATGATAAAGTAGACCCTGTTGGAGCAGTCATCGGAGAAAAAGGAAATAGAATCAATAGAGTTCTTAACCAATTAAATGGTGAAAAAATAGATGTTATTTTATATGATAAGGATCCTGTAAAATTTATAGCCAATGCCCTTAATCCAGCTCAAGATGTTAAAGTTACCATAACTGATGAAAAGAAAAAAGAAGCCTTAGCTATTGTTAACGAAGAAAACTCTTCACTAGCAATAGGAAAAAAAGGAATAAATATAAAACTTGCATCTAGATTGACTAGATATAAAATAGTAGTAAAAAAAGAAAGTGATTTAAGTGAAGAATAAAAAAATTCCCCTAAGAAGTTGTGTTGTTACAAGAGAAAAACTACCAAAAAGTGAACTTCTTAGAATAGTAAGAACACCAGATGGTAAAATTGTCGCTGATTTGACTGGAAAGTTAAACGGTCGAGGTGCATATATTAAAAAAGATAATTCTGTTTTAGATAAAGCAATAAAAAGTGGTGCTCTATCTAGACAATTAGAAGTAAAAATAAGTGATGATGATTATGAAGAAATAAGAAAAATAATAAACAAATAAGGAGGTGTTAGTATGATGAGTGTAGTAGAATACGCTAATGATGTTAACAAAAGTGTAGAAGAAATTCTTAAATTATGTAAAAACCTTGATATTAAGGTTAGCAAGAAAGAAGACATGTTAAGTGATGATGATATTATTGTTTTAGATAATGAATTAGCAAATAATAGTAGTCTTCAAGAAGACGAAGATATGTCATTAGAACTATTTACAGATTCTTATGAAAAAGAATTAGAAGAGATTACAGCAAATGCTAATTCTAAGAAAAAGAAGAAAGTAACTCCTAAAAAAAATGATAAGAATAATTATCAAAAACAAAAAAAAGAAATGTATAAACACAAAGAAAAATTAAAATCAAATATTAGTAGTGATGATGATACCATAGTTTTATATACAGATGGAATGACTGTTGGAGAATTTGCAACAGCTTTAAATAAAAACGTCGGAGAAGTTATAAAAAAATTAATGAGTCTTGGTAAATTAATGAATTTAAATGCTCTATTAGATTTTGATACTGCTGAAATACTAGCTATGGAATATGGTAAAACACTAAAGAAAGATAGTACTAGAAACGAAGTCAATTTTGAAGAATTAGAAATTATTGATGATGAAAAAGATTTAGTACCAAGACCACCTGTTATAACGATAATGGGACATGTTGATCATGGAAAGACCACTTTATTGGATACGATTAGAAAGACAAACGTTGCAGAAGGAGAAGCCGGTGGAATTACCCAAAATATAAGTGCTTATCAAATTGAATATAATGGTAAAAAACTAACTTTTATAGACACACCAGGTCATGCAGCATTTACAGAAATGCGTGCCAGAGGAGCAAGTATTACTGATATTATAATAATTATCGTAGCAGCTGATGACGGAGTTATGCCTCAAACAAGAGAAGTAATAGATCACGCCAAAGCTGCTGGCGTTCCAATTATCGTAGCCGTAAATAAGATAGATAAACCAGGAGCTAATCCTGAAAAAGTTCTTACAGAAATGGCTCAAAATGGTATAACACCAGACATTTGGGGTGGAGATACACTATTTGTAAATATTTCTGCCAAAAATGGAACAGGTATTGATGAACTATTAGATAATATTATATTAATTAGTGAAATGGAAGAATTAAAAGCAAACCCTAATAGATATGCTATGGGTACTGTCATTGAATCTAAAATGGATAAAAATGCCGGTGTCGTTAATACCATATTAATTCAAAATGGTACACTAAGATTAGGAGATCCTGTTGTTATAGGAAATAGTTTTGGTAAAATTAGAACTTTAAAAAATGATAAAGGTGAAAATCTAGTAGAAGCTTACCCATCTATGCCAGTTAACGTTACAGGAATAAGTGAAAGTCCTTCAGCAGGAGATAAGTTTATGGCTTTTGAAAGTGAAAAGAAAGCTAAAGAGATAGCTTTAAAAAGAACATTAAATGCCAAAAATAAGAGTAATGATGGTAATAAATCAGTAAGCTTAGATGAATTATTTGATAGAATTAGTGCTGGTGAAAAAGAGATAGCTGTTATTGTAAAAGCAGATGTTAGAGGAAGCGAAGAAGCTATTAGAAATTCCTTACTTAAATTAGATGTAGAAGGAATAAAAATAAATATTATTAGAAGTGGTATTGGTTCTATTACCGAAGGAGACATAGTACTAGCACTTGCCTCTAAAGCTATTATTCTTGGCTTTAACATAAGACCAACTAATAGTATTATGGAATATGCTAAAGAAAAAGGTGTTGATATTAGATTATACAATATCATATATAAATTAATTGAAGAAATGGAAGCAGCCATGAAAGGTAAATTAGATCCTACTTATGAAGAAAAAACTTTAGGAAATGCCATTGTCAGAAAATTATTTAAGTTTTCTAAAATAGGTACTATAGCAGGATCATATGTTACAGATGGAGTTATCAAAAGAGATGCTAATGCAAGAATTATTAGAGATGGAATTATTATTTATGATGGTAAAATAAATTCATTAGCTAGAGAAAAAGATCAAGTAAAAGAAGTTAAAAATGGTCTTGAATGTGGTATTACAATAGAAAACTTTAATGATATTAAAGAAAATGATATTATTGAAGCATATGAAGTGGTAGAAATAAAAAAATAGACCAAAATAAAGGTCTGTTTTTTTACACTTAATATTATATTCAATTTATGTTATAATTATTTCAAGGAGAGATATTATGAGTATAAAATTAGATAGATTAAATAATCAATTTATGGAAGAAATAAGTAGAATTGTAAATAATGAAGTAAGAGATGAGAATTTGGGATTTGTTACTATTACAGCTGTAAAAATAACAAATGACCTATCATATGCCAAAGTATATTTTACAACCCTAACGGATAAAGAAGCAAGTTTAAAAACGCTAAATAAAGCTAGTAGTTTTATTAGAACAACTCTAGCTAATAGAGTCAAAATAAGAAAAATGCCCTTACTTGAGTTTGTTTATGACCAATCTATTGAATATGGAAAAAAGATAGAAAATATAATTGAGAGGATTAATGAAAATGAATAGTCTTATTGAAAAAATTAATGAAGCTTCCAATATTGTAATTTTAACCCACGAAAAACCAGATGGTGATGCTATTGGCTCAAGTTTAGCTATGTATTATTTTTTAAAAGATATGAACAAAACTGTTGATATAGTCATACCAGATATGCCACATATTTTTAATTTCTTAGATAGTAGCTTAGTAAAAGATGATACAGAAGATAGTTATGATTTAGGTATCATCGTAGACACTTCTAATATAGAAAGAATTGGTCAAAAAAGTAATATTTTTTCAAGATGTAAGATTACTTATTGTATTGACCATCATATAAGTAACACCAAGTATGCTAATTACAATGAAGTAGACCCAACAGCAGCATCATGTTCATTACTTCTATATGAAATATTAAAAGACTATGAAAAAAATATAACTATTGATATGGCTAATGCCATAGCAACAGGAATTATTACAGATACAGGTGGCTTTAAAAATGGCAATGTTGATAGAAGAGTTTTTAATACAATATCAGAATTAATGAATATGGGAATAGATTATGGATATCTATATTATAATCTTATTACTAAAAAGACTATTCCTCAATTTGAATTGTTGAAATTAGTTATGTCAAGAATAGAATTGTTTTACAATAACAAAGTAGCATTCTCTTATATTACAAAAGAAGATATGGATTTATTAAAAGCCAAAGAAGGAGATCATGAAGGTTTGGTCGATATAGGTAAAAGTATTGAAGGAGTAGAAGTATCTATCTTTTTAAGACAAGATGACTATTGCCGTATAAGTCTAAGATCAAAAAATTATGTTGATGTAAATGAAATAGCTTCCTCATTTGGTGGAGGAGGTCATATAAATGCTGCCGCCTGTAAACTAGATATGCAGATAGAAGAAGCAAAGAAAATAATATTAAAAAAAGTAAGGGAATATATTGATGAATAATTATAATGGTATTTTAATAGTTAATAAACCAAGTGGTATTACAAGTAGAGATGTCGTTAATATAGTAGGAAAAACGTTAAATATTAAAAAAGTTGGTCACACAGGAACTTTAGATCCAATGGCAACAGGGGTATTAGTTTTATGTCTTGGTAACGCTTTAAAAGTATGTGAACTTATTACAGCTAATGACAAAGAATATATAGCCAAAGTAATATTAGGAATAGAAACAGAAACTTTAGATACGACTTCTCCAATAATTAATACAAAGAAAACCAATATAACTAAAGAAGAAATAGAAAAAGTTCTAAATAGCTTTAAAGGAAGTTATCTCCAAGAAGTTCCTAAATATTCTGCAGTTAAAATTAATGGAAAAAAATTATATGAATATGCTAGAGAAGGTAAAGAAATAGAATTACCTAAGAAAATGGTAACTATATATGATATACAATTAGTATCAGATATAACATATTATAATGACACAACAACATTTTATATAAAGACAACAGTAAGTAAAGGAACTTATATAAGAAGTTTAATTAGAGATATAGGTTATAAATTAAATACCTATGGATGTATGGATAGTTTAGAAAGAACAAGACAAGGCATATTTAATATAGATAATAGTAACACTCTAGAAGAAATAAAAAATAATAATTATAAATTACTTTCTATTGAAGAATCATTACCTAATATACCCTTAGTACAAGTTGACAATAAAACACTATTTAAAATAAAAAATGGAGTAAAATTAAAGAAATTTTTTGATGGAGATATGGCCATAATAAAAGATAAAAATAAAGTAGTAGCTATATATAAGAATGATCTTAATGAATCAAAATTATTTAAAATGATAGATAATAGTTATTAAGATTAGTAGATTTCAAGAAAAAAGTTTATATTAATATTGTAAAATATGCTATACTTATAATATCTTAAGGAGGAATTATGAAATTTACAAAAGAAATGGTTGATAATTATGCTGATAAATTATTAATAGGTCTAACTGAAGAAGAAAATAAAATGGTTTTAGACGAATTTGAAATAATAGATAAGAATATTGATTTAATTAACGAAATTAAAGACTTAGATAAGATAGAACCTATGAGTCATTGCCTAGATGACTTTGTTTATGAACTAAGAGAAGACGTCATAGAAGAATCAATCCCTATTGAAGATTTATTAAAAAATTGTGATAAAACTAAAGATAGAGAAGTAAAGGTTCCAAAGGTGGTGCAATAATGAAATACATGAATAAAAGTATTACAGAACTACATGAATTATTAAAAAGTGGAAAAGTTACAAGTAATGAACTTGTTCAAGAATCATTAGAGTTATCACATGAAGTACAAAATAAATATAATGCTTTTGTAACTATTATGGATGATGCCAAAGGAACAGAAGTTAATGATAATCTTTTATCTGGAATTCCTTATGGAATTAAAGATAATTATAGTACTAAAGATATATTAAGTACAGGCTCTTCTAACACACTAAGAGATTATGTACCATTTTTTACAGCAACTTCTATTTTAAATTTAGAGAAATGTGGAGCTGTAGCCGTTAATAAAACTGTTTTAGACGAATTTGGAATGGGTGGAACAGGAACAACAGGACATACGGGTACTGTCTTAAATCCTTGGGATACAACAAGAATGTGCGCGGGCTCATCAGCAGGAAGTGCTTGTGCCGTTGCCACAGGCGTATACCCATATGCAACAGGAAGTGATACAGGAGATTCTATTAGAAAACCAGCTGCTTATTGCGGTATTGTGGGATATAAACCAACTTATGGAATGATTTCAAGATATGGCTTATTCCCATATGCAAGTAGTCTAGATCACTGTGGAGTATTAACAAGAAGTGTAAGTGACGCTGCTATTGTTGTAGATGGAATGAAGGGACTTGATAAAAACGATATGACAACTTGGGATTCATCAAATATTCATTTATATGAATCATTAAAAAAAGATGTATCAGGTAAAAAATTATGTTATATCAAAGAAATATGTGCTTATGAAATGTTTCCAAATATGGATAACGAACTAAAAGAACATCTAGATAATTTTTATAAAATCATTAATATGATTAAAAAAAGTGGTATGGAAGTTGATGAAATAAGTGTTGACTATAACTTATTAAAAACTATTCCATCTGTTTATTCAGTAATTGCCAATGCTGAAGCCACTTCAAATATGTCTAATTTAACAGGAATTATATTTGGACCACGAGAAGAAGATGATAATTATGTTGATATGATTAAAAATTATCGTACAAAAAACTTTTCTTCATTAATCAAAAGAAGATTTGTTATAGGATCATATGTCTTACAAAAAGAAAATAAAGATAGATATTTCTATAATGCTCAAAGAGTAAGAAGACTTGTTGTAGATAAGTTCAAAGAAATATTTAAAGAATATGACGGAGTAATTTTACCAGTTGAAACAGGACCTGCAAAAAAGTTTTCTGATATGAATAAACAATCAAAAGAAGAAAACATAATTTTAGAAAATTATTTGGATATAGCAAACTTTGGAGGATTTCCTTCTATTACCATTCCATGTGGCTTTGTTAGTGGCTTACCAGTTGCCCTAAATATTACAGGTAATTGCTATAAAGATGAAGATGTTCTTGGCATAGCTAAATATGTTGAAGATATGCTTAATTATAAAAATCAAATTGCCAAGGAGGTTACTCATGAGTAAATATAAAGCTTTAATTGGCTTAGAAATGCACTGTGAAATTAGTGGAACCAATACAAAAGTCTTTTCATCAGCTAAAAATGATTTTAGCAGTATTCCAAATTCTAGTATTAGACCAATAGATATGGCCTTTCCTGGCACTTTGCCAGTAGTTAACAAAGAAGCAGTTCGTATGGCTATAATGATGAGTATGATACTTAATTGTAAAGTTCCAGAATATATGTATTTTGAGAGAAAAAATTATTACTATCCCGATTTACCAAAAGGATTTCAAATTACACAAGAAACTAAACCTATACCAGTGGGCATATATGGTGAGTTTGAATATGCATGTGGCGATGAAATAAAGAAAGTTAGAATTGATAACATCCATTTAGAAGAAGATTCAGCTTCATCAGATCACTATTCAAGTTATTCAACACTTAATTATAATAGAGAAGGCGTTCCTCTACTAGAATTAGTTACAAAGCCAGATTTTCATAATGCAGATGAAGCAGTATCTTTCTTAGAAAGCATGCGAAGCATTTACCAGTATACAGGAATTAGCGAAGCAGATAGCAAAAAAGGTCAAGTTAGATGTGATGTAAATGTTTCGATCATGGATGATGATTTGGACGAAAATGATGAAAAAAATTTGGGAACTAAAATAGAAATTAAAAATGTCAATTCTTTTAGTGCCGTTAGAGAAGCAATAAATTATGAAATTGAAAGGCAAATAGCATTAAAAGAGTCTGGTGAATATGAACAAATGGAACAGCAAACAAGGAGATGGGATGATGAAAATGGCGTAACAGTTTACATGAGAAGTAAAGCTGATGCCATAGATTACAGATATTTCGTTGAACCCAATATACCAAAGTTTAAAATTCCAAAAAAATGGATAGAAGAAATAAAAACAAGTATACCAATGTTACCATTAGAAAGAATTAATAAATATACTAATGAATATGGATTATCGCAAAGGGATGCAAAAATTTTAGTAAAAGATAAAAATATATCAGATTATTATCAAAAAGCCATATTATTAGGAGTAGACCCAAAAAGCGCAGCAAATTGGTTAACATCTACTATAATGGGATACTTAAATAAGAATGATATCAGTATTAATGACATATATTTAACCCCAGAAATGCTTAAAGAAATTATTGATATGGTAAATGAAGGTAAGATATCCTCAAAACAGAGTAAAGATGTTTTTGCTGGCGTTATTGATTATAAAATTTCACCTAGTGAAGTTGTTAAAAAATTAGGTATTACTAAAATATCTGATGAGAATATACTAAGACCTATAATAACAGAAATTCTTAATAATAACCAAAATTTAGTTAGTGACTATCATAATGGTAAAAGAGTATTTGACTTTTTTGTAGGTCAAGTAATGAAAGAAACAAAAGGACAAGCTGATCCTAGTAAAACAGCTGAAATTATAAGAGAGGAATTAGAGGTGAGAAAATAATGGATTTAAAAGATTTAATGAAAAAAATTGAAGAATATGAAGGCAAAGAAATTAAACTTGAAGGTTGGATAAAAAATCATAGAAAACAAAAAGAATTTGGATTTATTGATTTCAATGACGGAACATGTTTTGAAACTTTGCAAGTTGTATACGATGATAGTCTAACTGATTTTGAAGAAATTCAAAAGTTACATATTGGAAGTGCGGTAGAAATTAATGGTAAGATTATTTCTTCTGAAGGTGGAAAGCAAAATTACGAAATGAGACTTGCATCAATCAAATTATTGGGAGACTGTCCAGATGATTACCCATTACAATCTAAAGGAAGACCAACAAAAGAATTTCTAAGAGAAATTGCTTATCTTAGACCAAGAACCAACTTGTTCAATAATGTATTTAGAGTAAGAAGTATAGCAGCATATGCCATTCACAAATATTTTCAAGACAATGGTTATGTGTATTTTCATGCACCAATAATTACTTCTTCAGATTGCGAAGGAGCAGGAGAAATGTTCCAAGTTACTACTTTAGACTTGAATAAGATTGCTGAGTCTGGAAAAGTTGATTATTCAAAAGACTTTTTTGGAAAAACTGCTTCATTAACTGTATCTGGTCAACTAGAAGGCGAAACTTATGCTATGGCATATAAGAAAATATATACTTTTGGACCAACTTTTAGAGCAGAAAATTCTAATACCAAAACACATGCATCAGAATTTTGGATGATAGAACCAGAGATTGCATTCTGTGATTTAAATAAAGATATGGATATAATGGAAGAAATGCTTAAATATGTTGTTAAGTATGTTTTAGATAATTGTCCATCAGAAATAAATTTCTTTGATAAATTTGTAGAACCTGGATTAATTAATAAATTAACTAAACTTGTTAATAGTAAATTCGTTAGAATCGATCATAAAGATGTTATAAAAATATTAAAAGAAGCAAAAGTTAAATGGGAATTTGAACCAGAATATGGAGAAGACATTGCTAAAGAACATGAAAAATATATTACAGAGTATTTTGATGGACCTGTATTTATAAAAAATTGGCCTAAAGATATAAAAGCTTTCTATATGAAACAAAATGATGATAATGAAACAGTTGCAGCCGTTGATCTTGAAGTTCCTGGAGCAGGAGAATTAATTGGCGGATCTCAAAGAGAAGAAGATTATACAAAGCTAAAGAAAAGAATGCAAGAACTTGGCATGGAAGAAGAAGGTATGGAATGGTACTTGAATCTTAGAAAATTTGGAGGTTGCTATCATTCTGGATTTGGAATGGGCTTTGAAAGATTATTAATATATCTAACTGGAGTAGAAAATATTCGTGATGTTATTCCTTATCCTAGAACTCCTGGAAGTTGTGAATATTAAGATTATATAAAAAGATAATGACATTTCATAATAATTTTGATACAATGTACTAGAAACAGGTGATAATATGAGTAATAAACAAAATAAGAACATTACAAAAAGAGATGAAGATTTTGCCAAGTGGTATACAGATATAGTTAGAGAAGCTAATTTAGCATGTTATTCTAATGTTAAAGGATGTATAGTTATTGAACCAAATGGTTATGCTATTTGGGAGAATATACAAAAAGAACTCGATAAAATGTTTAAAGAAACAGGACATAAAAATATATCAATGCCTCTATTAATACCAGAAAATTTAATGAAAAAAGAATCAGATTTAATAAATGGTTTTGCACCAGAAGTAGCATGGGTAACACAAGGGGGACAAAAAGAGCTAGAAGAAAGGCTTTGCATAAGACCAACAAGTGAAACTCTATTTAGTGATTATTATTCAACTAAAGTAAAATCATATAGAGACTTACCTATTAAATATAATCAGTGGTGTAATGTTATGCGTTGGGAAAAAGAAACAAGACCATTCTTAAGAAGTAGAGAATTTTTATGGCAAGAAGGACACACGGTTCACGAGACTCAAAAAGAAGCTGAAGAAGAAACAAGAGGCATGCTAGAAGTATACAAAAGATTTTTTACTGACTACTTAGCTATTCCAGCAATAACCGGAAGAAAAACAGAAAGTGAAAAATTTGCAGGAGCTGAATATACTTTAACGATTGAAGCACTTATGTATAATGGAGTAGCTCTTCAATCAGGAACTTCACATTACTTTGGACAAAAATTTTCCCGTGCCTATGATATAAAATTTTTAAATAAAAATAATGAATATGAATATGCCTATCAAACATCTTGGGGAGTATCAACAAGAATGATAGGAGGATTAATAATGGTTCATGGTGATGACTATGGATTAGTCTTACCTCCTAAAATTGCTCCAACAAAGGCAGTTATAGTACCAATAGGTACATCAACTAAAGTTATGGATATGGCAAAAGAACTAGAAAATAAATTATTATCAAAAGATATTACAGCATATATAGATGATAGTGATAAATCACCAGGATTCAAATTTGCCTCATCTGAAGTAAATGGTATACCAATAAGAATTGAATTAGGAGAAAGAGATTTAAATAATAATTGCATATATATATCTAGGAGAGATACTAGAGAAAAAGAAGAAGTATCATTAGACGAAGATATTACAAAATATATTAATGATTTACTTAATGATATTCAGAATAATTTATTAAATATGGCTATAAAGAGAAGAAATGAATTAACTTTTGAAGCACACAATTTAGAAGAATTTAAAAATATCATGGATAAACAATATGGTTTTGTAAAAGCAGATTGGTGTGGAGATAGCGAATGTGAAGCTAAAATAAAAGAAATAAAAGGAACAAAATCAAGATGTATTTTAGAAGGAGAGAAACCCCTTACAGGAAAATGTGTCGTATGTGGAAAAGAAGCTAACGATTTAGTTATATGGGGAGTACAATACTAATTGTAATTTAATAATTAGTATGATATAATACATAAACAGGAGGATATTATGGAAATTGCCGTTATAATCGTATCAATTTTATTAATTGTTATAGTTTTACTACAAAGTGGTAAAGCAGAAAGTGCAAGTATAATACAAGGAGGAAATTCTGATTTGTTTTCAAACAGAAAAGAAAGAGGAGCAGAACTATTTATCAGTAGATTAACGTTCTTTTTAGGATTTTCATTTTTTATACTATGTTTAATAATTTCACTTATATAGACACTTATGTGTCTTTTTTTCTATATAAAAATATCTTCGAATAAATTGACAATAAAACATAAATATGCAATAATTTAATTAGGAAAATAGAGGTGTAATATGAAAAAAATAAAAGAAATGATTATTAATTTTTTTAATGGCTTTTTAATGGCATTAGCAGATAGTGTTCCAGGAGTATCAGGCGGTACTGTAGCCTTTATATTAGGATTCTATGATAAGTTTATTGCATCATTAGATGATTTATTTAGAGGAAATATAGAAAAAAAGAAAAAAGCTCTAGTTTATTTAATTAAAATAGGTATAGGTTGGGTAATAGGATTTCTTCTAGCAGCTAGTGTATTATCAAGTTTATTTCACAAAGAAATATACAAATTAAGTTCCCTATTTCTAGGATTTATTATATTTGCTATACCAATAGTTATTAAAACAGAAAAGAAAGAAATAAAAGGTAAATATAAAAACATATTATTTTTTATAATAGGACTTATCGTTGTCATTGGTATAACACTATTAAATACAACTGGAGGATTAAATATCTCCATAAACAATTTAAATATAGTAACAATTATTTATATTTTTCTATCAGGAGCCCTAGCCATATCTGCTATGATTTTACCAGGAATATCTGGCTCAACAATTCTTCTAATATTTGGACTATATATTCCTATAATGAATAAAATAAAAGATTTAATTCATCTAGATTTTAATGCCTTACCAGTATTAATAATATTTGGTCTAGGAATAATATTTGGAGTAGTAATATTTGCCAAAACATTAAGAAAGTGTTTAGAACACCATAGATCAAGTACAATATATCTAGTATTAGGATTAATGTTAGGGTCAGTATATCCAATAATTATGGGACCTACTACCTTAGAATCTCCTATGGAAATGTTAAATTTTAAAAACTTTAGTATACTATATTTTATTATCGGTGGCATAATTATCATCGGATTAGAATATTTAAAGAAAATTATTGATAAAAAAGATTAGGTGAATATAATGGATAAAAAATTAAACAGAATGAAAGAATTAATAGAAATACTTAATAATGCATCAAGACTATATTATCAGTATAGTACACCTATAATGACCGATTTTGAATATGATAAACTATATGATGAATTAGAGAAATTAGAAAAAGAAACTAACACTGTACTATCAAATAGTCCAACTCAAAACGTAGAACCAGAAGCCATAGACTCTTTAGTCAAAGTAGAACATCCAGCTCCCATGCTATCACTATCTAAAACAAAAAGTATATCAGAATTGGCTTCTTTTTTAGGAAATCAAGAAGGGCTTATCTCTTGGAAACTAGATGGTTTAACAATAGTATTAACCTACAAAGACGGAAAACTATCTAGTGGTGTTACTAGAGGAAATGGTATTATCGGAGAAGTCGTAACAGAAAATGTAAAAAAATTCAAAAATATTCCATTGACAATACCATATAAAGGAACACTAGTCGTAAGAGGAGAAGCCGTTATAAAATATTCTGACTTTAATAAAATGAATGAAGAATTAGATGATGATTCTAGCCAATATAAAAATCCTAGGAACCTATGTTCTGGATCTGTAAGACAATTAGATAGCAAAGTAACAGCCAAAAGAAATGTAAATTGTATAATATTTGCACTAATCGAATCAGAAAAAAAATTTAAATTAAAAAGTGAAGAATTTGAATGGTTAAAATCACTTGGATTTGATGTTGTAGAATATCATAAAGTAACAAGTAATAATATAGAAGAACAAGTACTTTACTTTAAAAATAAAATCAATGAATATGATATTCCATCAGATGGCTTAGTATTATTATATAATGACATAGAATATGGCAAACAACTAGGTACAACAGCCAAATATCCAAAAAATGCTATTGCTTTTAAATGGCAAGATGAAACAGCCGAAACAAAATTAATAGATGTCGATTGGTTAGTATCAAGAACAGGTTTAATTAACCCAGTAGCAGTATTTGAACCAGTAGAATTAGAAGGAACAATAGTAAGTAGAGCATCACTACACAATGTATCTATTTTACAAGGTTTATCTTTGGGAATAGGGGATACAATTTTAGTATATAAAGCCAATATGATAATTCCACAAATAGCAGATAATTTAACCCAAAGTAATTCTCTAGCAATTCCAAATAAATGTCCAGTATGTAATCATGAAGCTAGAATTATTAGCTCTAATGATGTCAAATATCTATACTGTATGAATGATTTTTGTCCAGCTAAATTAGTTAAAAGATTAAGCCAATTTACCAGTAGAAATGCTATGAATATAGAAGGATTAAGTGATGCAATTATTAATAAATTAGCCGATGAAGGATTAATAAAAACATATGCTGATATATACAATCTAAAAAGATATAAAAATGATATTATCTCTTTTGAAGGATTTGGGGAAAAATCTTATGACAATCTAATTAATTCTATTGAAAAATCCAGAAATGTAAAACTTGCAAATTTTATATTTGCCCTAGGCATACCTGATATTGGACTATCTAGAGCAAAATTAATATGTAAAAATTATAGTAATGATATAAATAAAATAAGAAATTTAACCTTTGAAGAATTAAGTAAAATAGATGGAATAGGAGAAATAATTGCCAAAGGATGGATAGATACCTTTAACAATAATGATTTTATAAAAGAATTAGAGTTATTACTTAAAGAAGTTAATTTTACAGATACTTCTATAGATAACAATCAACCATTAAAAGATTTAACTTTTGTTATAACAGGTAGTGTAAACAATTTTACTAATCGTGATGAATTAGTCGAATATATTGAATCATATGGAGGTAAAGTAGTAAAAGCAATATCTAATAACGTAAATTATTTAATTAATAATGATATTACAAGTACATCTACAAAAAATACAAAAGCAAAAGAGTTAGGAATAAAGATTATTTCAGAAAATGATTTAATGAGTATGATACAATAATTATGTAAAAACAAACACCTTGAAAATTACATAAATACATAGTATAATTATAAAGAATAGGTAATAAAAAGGAGGTACTATTAATCATGAAAAAAAGAATGAGTCTTAATATAATATTGTCAATAATAGTAATAATTTTATTAATAGGATCTACTTATGCATGGATAACATGGAAAGGAAAAAGCACCTCACTAAGATTAACTATAGGTAGTGTAGATACAACAAGAATAACATTCTATCCATATATAATTGAAGGAGAGATAGTACCTGTAGGAGATTATTCTGATGGTATTAGTTTTGAAGTAGTTGTAACAAATAATAAATCAGTAAGAACAGATATAGCTCTATATTTTGATATTAAATACATTGAAAATGTCTTAAAAAGTGAAGAATTAAAGTATGCTGTCGTACAAGGAAAAACAGTGGTATCTTCAGGAAATTTTGCTAATGCTACTGTAGATGATAGAATGTATATATTAGAAACCAGTATAAAAGCTAACACAGAACTAACATATTATGTATATATTTATATAGATGGCACACTCTATACATCAGAGATGCAAAATAGTGAGTTATCACTAGAACTAAGAGGATTAATAGAACAATCAAGTACTGGTGTGAATTTAATAAAAAATACATATGTAACAAGTAAGGACACATTATATAAAGTAGAACATGACGCTATATCTGCATCATCGTCAGCAACGGGAAGTGAAATAGCATCTACAACAGATTATAGATATTATGGAAAAAATCCTAATAACTACATATGCCTAGATTTTAATAGTCAAACAGAGTGTCCATCTGGAAATCTTTACAGGATAATTGGCGTTATATATGATGAATTAACTGGAAAAGAAAGATTAAAAATAATAAAGGATAGTGCTCTTAGTGGATATGATATAGATAAATCCGATTTCACAACAAGTTTTTCTTGGGATAGTTCAACCTCTAAAACTAATTCAGGACATGGATTAAGCGATTGGATATATGCAGATTCAAATGTATTAATGAATAAAGGATACTATAATATTTTAACTAGTTATACATGTTATACAGGTCAAAATAATGCAAGTATCTCTTGTGATTTTAGTAAAGCTACATACGGCATTACAGATAGAGCAAAAAGTGTATTAGCCAATGCTAGATATTATCTAGGTGGTTATACTACAACAGCAACAAATACAGGAACATTCTATGGAAAAGAAAGAGGTACTCTAGTATCTAGCCAATCTAGCTATTATAATTCATTACCATATACACATGATAACATTTTTGGATTAATGTATCCATCCGATTATGGATATGCATCAGGAAGTGAATGTACAAATGTATCTTTATCTGCATTTACTACAGCTTGTATCAACAAAAATTGGATAAATAATGGTACCAATCAATGGACAATGACATCTAATTCTAGTTCAGGATATCAATCTTTTTATATTAATACAAGTGGAAAATTAGCACAAACTAATGACAGTACGTCATATAATATAAGACCAGTAGCCTACATAGATGGTAATATTAGAATATCAGGAGGACTAGGAACACAAGCACATCCATACAAAATGACAATTAAGAAAAATAATACAGGTATAGAAATTCCAAATTTAGAAGGATTAATACCTATAGTATTTGATACATCAACAGGAACAGTTGTAAAAACTATAAGTGCAAGTGATAGTGACTGGTATAATTACGATGAACAAAAATGGGCTAATGCTGTATTAGTAACAGAAACATCAAGAAGTACTTACTTAAATACATCAGGAGTAACTGTATCAGAAGATGATATTCTAGGATATTTTGTATGGATCCCTAGATATAAATATAAAATATGGACTACAACAGCAAGTAGTAGTGGTAGTGAACAAGAAATAGAAATTGTTTTTGAAAGCAAGGACACAGAAAAATCAGAAGGTACGGCAGTTGATGAATACTATACTCATCCAGCATTCACATTTGGGGATACTGAACTTGATGGATTTTGGATAGGTAAATTTGAAACGACTGGTACTAACACACAACCAACAGTAAAACCAAACTTACAGTCTCTTCGTAATCAAAACATATCAACGCAATTTGCCACAGCCCTTAATTTTGCTGGAGGAACACAGTCTGGTAGTACAGTAACTTTTTCTGGTAATAGTACTTATGGCTTAACATCAAATTTTGATAGTCATATGGCAAAGAATAGTGAATGGGGGGCGGTGACATACCTATCACATAGTAAATATGGTGCAAATAGAGAAATATATATAAACAATTCAAATTACTACTACACAGGAAGAAGTGGAGGAAATGTTGGTGGGTCTACCCAAATAAAAGATGTATATACTAATCAAACATCTACAGCCCAATACAATACATATGGCTTTTATACATGGGACGGTTATTTGCTTAATTATGGAACAAATACTCATAGTAGTACCAGAGAATTAACCAAAGTAGCTAGTACCACTGGCAATATATATGGAGTATATGATATGTCTGGTTGTGGAAACGAATATGTAATGGGAAATTACAATAGTACAATAGGTAGTTCTGGGTTTACGACATTACCTAATAGCAAGTATTATGATAAGTATACAATAACATCAAATACTTCTTGTACAATAGCGACATGTGGTGGCCATGCATTATTTGAAACAGCAAATTGGTATAGCGATAACAAATATTTTGTTACTTCATCTTATACTTGGTTTATGCGTGGAGGGTATTATGGAGATGGCGCTAAAGCTGGAACATATCATTCATCCTATAATAATGGAAGTGGATATGCAACATATGCATTTCGTGTTGTTATAGCAGACATTGGTACATAATAGTAAATAAGAAAATAAAATAAAAAACCTATAAGCAATTTGCTTATAGGTTTTAATATACCATAATTTATTATCTCTTTGAGAATTGTGGTGCCCTTCTTGCAGCTTTTAAACCTGGTTTCTTTCTTTCTTTCTTTCTAGCATCTCTAGTTACAAAACCAGCAGCTTTAAGTATTTTTCTATAAGAGTCTTCATTATTTTCATTTTCTTTATCATATTCAAGTAAGGCTCTTGTAATACCTAATCTAATTGCTCCAGTTTGTCCTGAAAAACCACCACCATTAACATTAACTATAACATCAAATGTTTCTAAGTTATTAGTTATTTCTAAAGGTTGTTTTAAATCCATAACCAAAACTTCAAATGGCATATATTCATTAACATCTCTACCATTTACTGTGATTTTTCCACTTCCTGGAATTAATCTTACTCTAGCTACAGAAGTTTTTCTTCTACCAGTTCCTGTAAATACTCTTTGATCTTTAGCCATTATTATTTCCTCCCTACTTCAATTGATTTTGGTTGTTGTGCCATATGAGGATGTTTGCTACCTTCATATACATACAATTTTCTATACATTTGCCTTCCTAATCTATTGTGTGGAAGCATTCCCTTAATAGCTCTTTCTACCATTTCTACAGGATATTTTTCTTTCATAACCTTAGCGGTTCTCTCTCTCATACCACCAGCATATCTACTATGATTGTAGTAAATTTTGTCTTCTAACTTATTACCAGTTAATAATACATCTTTAGCATTAATTATAATTACATTATCACCACAATCAACATATGGAGTATATGTTGGTTTATGTTTTCCTCTTAACATTGTTGCAGCCATTACAGCTAATCTACCTAGAGGAATATCTGCTGCATCTATTACATACCAATCTCTAGATACAGACTCCTTTTTTTGCATAAATGATTTCATTTGTATCTCCTTTTATAAATTAAATTTGCCTATATATAGTTGTGTTCCCAATACAAATATATATAAAACATAAAATGTACCGATTATGATTATATTAAATATTTATTCATTTGTCAAGGAAAAATCACCAGTTTTTAAACTTTACTAATACCATGATTTATGATATTATTAACATAGGTGTATAGAATATGAAAAGGGAAAATATAATAGAAAAAACATTAATAATTTTATCATTTATTTTATTACTTTTAGTTATAGTGTATACACCCACTATTAATAAGTATAGAAACAATGGAAAACTAATTATAAATGAAGTTATGCCAAATAATAAATACACTATAAAAGATACTTATGGTTTATATAGTGATTATATAGAAATATATAATGGTTATGACTATGATATTAACCTAGATGGTTATTACTTATCAGATGATAATTTTAATACAAAAAAATGGACATTTCCAAACGTTACTATAAAGTCTCACGATTACTTACTAGTATTTGCTACAGGTAAAGAAAGTACAGAGAATGAATTGCATACCAATTTTAAATTATCAAAAAAAGGTGAAGTAATAACACTATCAGATAAAAATGCTAAATCTCTTAGCAAGATTTATTATTTAGAAACCCTTCCTGATACATCTTATGGTTATAATGGAAACAAGTATGTTTACTATTACAAAGGAACACCTAATGAATTAAATAAAGGATTAACTAATAATGATCCTATAGAAGAAGAAAAAAGTAAAGAAAGAATTTATATAAATGAATATATAACAAATAACTTAAATATAGTAAAATCAAAAGATGGTAATTATTACCCTATGATAGAACTATATAATGATAGCGAGTCAGACATTAATTTAGAAGGATATTTTTTATCAAATGATAAAAAAATAGATAAGTATATATTCCCTAATATTATTATAAAATCAAAAGAATACTTAATAGTATATACTTCAAATAAAAATACAATATATGAAGGAGAAATACATACTAATTTTATCCTTAAGGATAATGAAAAAATAACTTTATATGATAAATATAAAAATGAAATAGAAAGTATAAATATAAATACACTTTCAATAAACACATCCTATGGAAAATATAAAAATAATTGGTTTTACTATAGTACTCCAACCTTTGGTTTAGAAAATACCGACAATTATTTAAAAGAGTTAAATAATAATCAAGATTTAATTATAAGTGAAGTATCAACAGATAAAATTGAAATAAGAAATACCAGTAATGAAAAAATAAATTTATCTGCTTATAGCATATCTCTAAAAAATAATAATCCAATAAAATTAGGAAATAAATCTATTTCAGATAAAGGGTACTATACGATAAATACACCATTTACTATCAATAATAATAGTGATACATTATTCTTATATAAAGATAATCAAATTATAGACATTCTACCATTAGGAAAAATTTCTTCAAACATAAGTAGAGGAAGAACAGAAGATGGACAAACAGTTTTATATAAAAATACTACCTTTGGTAGCAAAAATTCAAATACCTATTACCTAGGATATTCCTTGGCACCAGAATATTCTATAAATAACACTTATGTAAACAAAGGAGATACTATAAGTCTAAGTACAACAGATAATAGTAAAATATATTATACATTAGATGGAAGTAATCCTAATAAAAATTCCACATTGTATAAAGAACCTATTAAAATAAATGAAACACAAATAATTAAAGCTATAGCTATTAAAGACAATTACATAGAATCAACCATTCAATCAAGATTATACATTGTAGGAAGACAACATACCTTACCAGTAATATCAATTCAAACTAATAACGATAATCTATTTTCTATGCAAAGCGGTATATTAGTACAAGGATACTTTAATAACTATCGCCAAGAATGGTATAAACCAATAAATTTTGATTACTATGAAAGCGATGGAACATTAGGAGTAACATTTAATGGAGGTATGAAATTAGTAGGTCAAGACTCAAGAGAACAACCACAAAAAAGTATGGCTATATATTTAAAAAAAGAATATGGATTAAAAAATATAACTTATCCATTCTTTGATGATAATGCTACTACCATAAAATCATTTGTATTAAGAAATTCTGGTGAAGACCCTAATAGAATCAGAATAAAAGATACTTTCCTATCGGAAGTATTAAAAGGCCAAATGGATATAGATATGCAAAAATATAGAGCAGTAGTAGTTTATATAAATGGTAAATATTATGGATTATATAATTTAAGAGAAAAGTTAAATGAAAATTACATAGTAAGTAATTACGAAATAGAAAAAGGAAATATTGATTTGATAAAAGGCGTTGATAATGTACAAGCTGGTACTATTACTGAATATAACAACCTTTTAAATTATCTTAGAAATCATGATACAAGAAAAGAAGAAGTATATAAATATCTAGAAACACAAATTGATATTGATGAAGTAATAAATTATTGGATAGTGCAGACATATTATAGAAATACAGATACTGGAAATATAAGATATTGGAAAGAACACAATGGCGGAAAATGGCGAATAATGTTATTTGACCAAGATTGGTCCATGTATCCATCTACCTATAAAACACCAGATTTATTCTATCCATTCTTACCAAATGGTCATGGAACAGGTAATTACTTTTCAACACTAATGACCTACAAACTATACCAAAATGAAACATTTAAAGACAAATATTTAACTACATTTGCATATCACTTAAAGAATACATTTAATCCAGATAGAATGTTAAGTATATTAGATAATATGATTAAAGAAGTAGAAAGTGAGATGCCATATCATATTGACAGATGGTATAATGAATATAAAGCAAGTAATATGAATCCTATTAAAAATATGGATATGTGGTATAACAATCTTGATAAATTTAGAACAATAATTAAAGAAAGATATAGTATCGTTCTTAACAGTATCCAAAAAGAATTCAATTTAACTAATAGCGAATATGAAAAATATTTTGGTGATTTAAAATGAAGAAAGAATTAATAATTATTCCAATATTTGTACTTACCATAGTGTTAGTTATGTTAATCCCCAATAATGATTACATTAAAACAGGAAAACTATATGTAAGTGAAATAATGGCTAGCAATAACTATACAATTAAAGATGACGATGGTGATTATTCTGATTACATAGAGATATATAATGGTTATAAAAATTCTATTAACCTTAGTAATTACCATCTAAGTGATGATGAATATGATACAAAGAAATGGACATTTCCTGATATTACCATTAAAAGTAATGAATATATTATTGTATACGCCTCAGGCAAAAATAAATGCAATTTAGAAACAAGAATATGTCATACAAACTTTAAACTATCTAAAAGTGGTGAAATGATAACCCTAACTGATTCAAATGGAAATATTATAAATAAATTTAGTTATGGTAATATTGCATCTGATATATCTTATGGATACATTAAAAATAAATATATCTATATGCAAATACCAACACCAGGCAAAGAAAATAATTCTAAAAGTGTTAATTATAATAAAAAATATAATATAGTTATTAATGAATATATGACACATAACAAAGGTATTTATTATAATGAAGATGGTTATTCATACGATTATATAGAATTATATAATAACAGTAAAAAAGATGTCATATTAGATAATATTTATTTATCCGATAACATAAATAAACTAAATAAATATAAAATACCAAAAACACAGTTAAAAGCCGAATCATATTTACTTATCTTCTTGACTAAAGATAAAATAGAAAATACAACCAATATATATGCCAATTTTGCTCTATCTGAAGAAGATGAATATATAATATTATCTGATGGAAAAAACATTATAGATAAAGTAGAAATAGTAGAATTACCAGATAATGTTAGTTATGGTAAATATCAAGATAAATATTATTATTTTACAAAACCAACTCCGGGATATATCAATAATACAGCTAAGTTTTCTACCTTAGGAGGGGATAATGGAAGTACTTAAAACATTTAGACATGAAATAAAATATATAATATCATATAGTGAATTTCTTTATCTTAGAAAAAAACTAGATGATTTATTAGAAATTGACAGAAATCAACTTGGATACATGATTAGAAGTATGTATTTTGATTCAATTAATGATGATGATTACTATGAAAAATTATCTGGAGAAGTAAATAGAAAAAAAATAAGATTAAGAATATATGATAAAGAAGGAGGATTAGTTAAATTAGAAATAAAACAAAAATATGATATTCATCAGTTAAAAGAATCGTTAGTAATTAATAAACAAGAAGCCCAAAAATTAATAGATGGTGAATATAGTTTCTTACTTGATTATAATAACGATATTGCTAACAAAATTTATACTATTATGACAGAAGGATATTATAGACCCAAAGTAATTATCGAATATAATAGAATAGCCTATACAAGTAGTGGAGGAACAAGAGTAACATTCGATTTTGATATAAAGAGAAGTTATGACTATGATAATTTCTTTAAAGATATAAATTATTTAGATTTAACTGATAAAAAAGATATCATTTTAGAAATAAAATATGACAGATTTTTAGAACCATATATTACAGATGTTATAAATAACGTTATAGTAAGAGGACAATCTGTCAGTAAATATATTATGGGAAGGAATGTTTAAAAATGAAAAAAGTTTTACAAGCTCTTGCTGAAATGCAAGTAAAAATGCCAATACAAACAGTATTATTAGTATTATTAGTAGCCTTTTTAGTATCTTTGATTATTTATTTAACCTATAAAAATACTTATACAGGAGTTTTATATAATCCAAGATTTAATGTGTCACTAATAATGATAACAATGGTTACCACCATGGTTATGGTTGTCATAGGAAGTAACATATCCGTATCTTTAGGTATGGTCGGAGCATTATCTATTATAAGATTTAGAACCGCCGTCAAAGACCCAAGAGATACAGCATTCATATTTTGGTGCGTCGTATCAGGCCTTGCCTGTGGCACCCAAAATTATACGATAGTTATCGTTGGTAGTGTCTTTATATGTTTAATACTTTTCTTATTTAAAAAGTTTACTACCAAAAATAATAAATACGTTCTTATAATAAAAGGTAAATCTTTTGATTTAAAAGAAGTAGAAAAAACACTTGATAAAAAACTAAAAGATTATATATGTAAGGGAAAATATATAAGTGTAAATGGTATGGAAACAATATATGATGTAAAAATAAAGGACAGTAAAATAAGTGATGATATAATTGTATCACTATCTAAAGTTTCAGGAGTAAATACCATAAACATCGTATCAAGTAATACAGATACAATGGGATAAAAAGTATAAATTTTATTATAGTACATATAATATTTATATGAAAACAAATTATAAATTATTTTTTAAAATATTATTATGTACTTTTTTAATAGGTAACCTCTTTGCTTTTTCTGTAGTAACTAATATGGATAAATATAATAGTCTAATAAAACCATTCCAAATACCTAACATAATATTTCCAATCGTATGGACCATACTATTTATATTAATGAGTATATCATTTTATTTAATAACCCAAAAAGTTGATGATAAAAAATATCTATATATATATTTAGTTCAATTAATAGTCAATTCATTATGGACATTAATATTCTTTGGTTTAGGTAAATATTTATTTGCTTTTATATGGCTTATTGTATTAATCATACTTATCATTATTATGATGATAAAATATTATCTAATTAATAAAATATCTTTTATACTATTAATTCCTTATTTAGTATGGGTAATATTTGCAGGATATTTAAATTATATGATATATATATTAAATTAAAAACGAGTTTTTTTGAATACCAATAATTTACTAAGTATATAATTAAGTATTATTATAATTATTTGAATAATTAGTTTACATATTTTATCATTCATATTTAATATAGTAACTAATATAAACATTAATAATATGTCAAGTAGTAGAGTAGATAATCTTGATAAGTAAAAAGTTAAAGCCTCTCTTATACTCTTTTCTTTTTGCATAAAAACATATTTTTTATTAGTAAAATAAGCAAAAGTAACACACGTTATCCAAGATATAATATTAGCAATTTGTAGCATAAAAGGATTATTTACATCAATCACAGTATATGTTAACAGAAAATATGTTATCAAACTAACTATTGTAGTAAGAAAGCCAAACACTAAATACCATATAATTTCTTTGTGTTTATTATATAATTTATTAATCATTAATATTACTTTCCTTTATAATGTATATAGGTCTATTTTTTGTTTCTAAATAAGTCTTAGACAAATATTTGCCAATTATACCTAAACAAAATAATTGAATACCACTAACAAAGAAAATAATACAAACTAAACTTGGCCAACCAGAAGTAGGGTCTCCAAATATAAGAGTTTTAATTATAATTATAATAATTAATATAAAAGATACAAAACAAAATATAAAACCCATTAATGAAGCAATAGAAAGTGGTAAAGTAGAAAAAGCCACAATACCTTCAATAGCATATTTAACTAGTCCCCAAAAAGACCACTTAGTTTCACCAGCAACTCTTTCAACATTCTCATATTCAAGCCAATAAGTATTAAATCCCACAAAAGAAAATAATCCCTTAGAATATCTATTGTATTCCTTTAATTCTAAAATAGAATTAACCATCTGTCTAGTCATCAATCTATAATCTCTAGCTCCATCTACCATTTCTATTTTAGAAAGTTTATTTATAATCTTATAAAATTTTCTGGCAAAAAAACTTCTTATCTTAGGTTCACCTTTTCTACTAACCCTTCTAGTACCAACAGAGTCATATCCCTCTTCTTTAATTAACCTTAGCATTTCAGGCAACAAACTAGGAGGATCTTGTAAATCAGCATCCATAATAGTTATGTAGTCACCTTTTGATTTACTAAGTCCAGCATACATTGCCGCTTCTTTTCCAAAATTTCTTGAAAAATGAATATACTTAACTTGCTTGTCTTTTGCCGATAATTTTTTTAAAACACTTAAACTATTATCTATAGAACCATCATTAACAAAAATAAATTCAAAGTCATACTTCATATTATTTGACACTTTTTTAAGTTCATTGTATATAAGTGGAATACTATCTTCTTCATTATAACAAGGAATAATTATACTAATAACTTCCATATTACACCTCTATAACCAAAGTATAACATATTTTAATAAATAGGTAAATTGCCTTGATTAAAAAAAATATAAATGCTATAATATAAAGGAATTTGAGAGGGAATTTATGTCTGTAGTAAATATTTGTGAAAGTTTAGTTAAATTAATAGGAAATGCTTATCCGTTTTTAAGAAGGGTTAATACTTTTATAGGAAATGCCCTTACTATTATGGTTCTTTATAGAATGGTTTATTTCGTTTTAGGAATGTTTGTTACAAGAAAGTTTAAACCAGCTAAGAAAAAGCATAAGTATGCTATAGTAATTGCAGCAAGAAATGAAAAAAATGTTATTGGTAATCTAATTGATAGTATTTCTAAACAAGATTATCCTAAAGAATTACTTACTATTTTTGTCATAGCAGATAATTGTACTGATAACACAGCTGAAATAGCTAGAAGTAAAGGATGTATTTGTTATGAAAGATTTGATAACGAACATAAGACAAAAGGATATGCTTTAGAATTCTTATTTGATAGAATTGAAGAAGATTATGGAAGAGATAGCTTCGAAGGTTATTTTGTTTTTGACGCTGATAATTTATTAAAAAAAGATTACATTTCAAAAATGAATGATGCTTTTGATTCAGGAGAAAAAATAATTACTTCATATAGAAATATAAAAAATATTGATGAAAACTGGATTACTATATCTTTTGCTGTTCACTGGCTAAGATCTATAAGATTAAATCACAGAGCACGTTCTTTTTTAAGATTAGCAACCAATATACAAGGAACAGGATACTTATTTGCAAGTGAAGTTGTATCTAATGGATGGCATTATACATCATTAACTGAGGATAGAGGTCTTACAGCAGATGCTGTTAGTCAAGGATACAGAATAAGTTATCAAGATGAAGCTGAGTTCTATGATGAACAAACACCTAATTATAAAGTTGCATATAATCAAAAATTACGTTGGTCAAAAGGTTTACTAATTAACTTTAAAGAATCAGGTTTCAAATTATTCAGAAATATATTTTTTGGTAAAAAATATGTCAAAGTAAAGTGGAGTAAAGAAGAAAAAAAATACCCATGGTATAAAAAAATATTTATAAGTATTAAAGATAGATTTGTTATGTATGATACATTTATGCATCTTTTACCTACAAATGTTATTAATATAACTCGCTGGATTATAGTAACACTAATATTTAGATCGTGTTATTGTTATAGTCAAGGATTATCTAATGTAAATCTATTTTCAGGAGGAACATATCTTGCTAAAATACTTCGTCATTTTTTCAATATAAAAATAAATATCCCAACAGGATGGAATGCCATATGGGCATCTTTCCTAGTGGCAGTATGGGCAAGACTTTTTTATAGAATTGGAGCATATATAGAAAATATTGGCATGTACTACTATGTACTATTTATGGAAAGAAAAAGAATAAAGAAAATACCATTACATAAAATTATTTTATGGAGTTTAACTTGGCCAATATTTGACATAGTAGGTAGATATACTACATATATTGCTTTATTTAAAGATGTCGGATGGAAACCCGTTCCACATAATAGTAAAGTAACAATAGATGATATAAATAAAACTGATAAAAATTAAATTATCAGTTTTATTTTTAATTAAGTACTCTTTTTAAATACATTATATTTAAGAGCCAAATCATTTTTCTTTGTTAAATAGTGAATATAATAATTCTTTTCGTCCAAATATTCTTGAGAAGAACTCTTATTATTAGCAATAACACCATTTTCAACATAAATATTTCCATCATACCAAGAGTAATCACTAAAGAAAACAATTCCTTTATAATTTTGACTTAACGCATCACTACCAATATAATAATTAGGATTATAGTTAATTCCAAATAAATTTAATGTTGTAGGTAATATATTTAACTGTGAAGTTACTTCTTTAATATTAGTCCTTTTCATATTATTTTGCCATATAAAGAAAGGTGTTTTATTTATAAGATTATTAGAAGTATTCTTATATTTATCAAGTATTGTCTTGTCTTCAACAGTATATAAATAATGATCAGTAAATACCACAATAACAGTATCATCAATTAAATTTAATTCAGTAAGTTTTTTAAGTAATAATTCCATCATATAATCAGTTTCATGAGCTTGTTTCCTAATACACTCCTCTTCTGTTAACTGAACAAACATAGAACTTGATTCTTCACCCATATCAACAGTGTCATCTAAGTCCATCTCCATATCATATAACAATTTACATACCCCTTTCGTATTAGTAAAAGGTAAATGATTAGAGTAAGTAATTATATAATCCACAAATTTACTATCTTTAGGAAACATCCTCTCTTGAAAAGTAACATCATTAATTAATTCCCTATCTAAAGTATAAGATTTATCTTTATAATCATTTATATCAAGTAAACCATAGTATTTATCATATCCCCAATTAGTATAATTCGTTTGCCTTGAATAATATTCACCACTATTCATATGAAAAGCATTAACAACATAGTCTTGATTTTTAAACATATTAGCCATTGAATAAGGAAAACTATTTTTATTAAACGAATAAGCATTTTGAGTATAAGATAATGGCGTTATAAAACCAGTATTAACAGCAAATTCAGAATTAAAAGTTGACCCACCACCATTATAATAAGAATAATGATTTTGAAATACAAAAGAATTGTTTAACATACCATACAAAGTTGGCATATCCTTTTCTGTTAACAACCAATCATCTATACCCTCTAATTGAACAAATATTAAATTCTTATTTTTAAATATACCAGTATATTTATTTACTTCATTGTTATTAACAGAAAAAGCCTCCATTAGAAATTCATAGTCTTCACTTGTTTCTTCCTCCTCAGTCTGCAAAAAAGTTATATAGAAATTTCTAATAGTATATTCATATAATCCAGTAATACTCATACTTTTATTAGCATCATTAAAATTCTTATATATATTTCTAGGATTTTGCCATGTATTCCATTCTAAACTAGAATTAGCAGAACCATATAAATTAGGTAATAATAAGTGTATAAGTAAAAAAACAAGAACAACAATAATTACATTTTTATAATTAAAATTATCTTTCTTAGGTATCTTTTTAAATCCTATATATATAGTAAAAATAATAATCACAAACCATATATAAATCCATATATTACAATTCTTTATACAATCCATCATATATGGAGCCCCTTCACTAGCAGATTCCAGTAATATAAAATCAAAGAAATTATGTGTCGTAGAATAATAAATACCATTAGTTAGAAACATTATCAAAAATAATATATTAACACTAAGATAAACCCATTTACCTATTTTACTTTTCAAAGACAAACTAATTCCTATAAATAAACAAGCCCAAGTAATAGTAAATAAATTCGGTATAATGTTCCAAACTTTATACAAATTAGTACCATTTCCAAAAGAACGAATAATAATATCCATTAATAACAAAGGTAAAAATATTAAGAATATGTAACCATACTTCTTTACATAATCATTATATATCTTCTTTAATAAATCCTTTATCTTTTCTAAATACTTCATTTTTTTCACCAAACACATTATAACAAATTTTAATTATTTTGTAAATAAACCCACATTATGATATAATTACATAAAGAAAGAAGGGCAATTTATGAAGTTTAAAAATAAATTATTTAATACACATAACATTAATATAGATAAAATGCTTGTATTCTTTATTTTATCTAATTATATAAATGCAATCGTACTTAAATTATATACAATAGGTACTATAAGCATTAAAGGACTATTAATAGAACTTAGTTTTCTTCTATTTTTAGGATTCATATCAATGTTTATAAAAAATAATAAAAAAAGAAATATATATTATATTATATGGTCAATTATCTTGGTGGCAATATGTATAATTAATTCTATATATTATACATATTATGATTCGTTTGCTTCTGCCTCATTACTAGCTACATCTACATTTATTACAGAAGTAGGAGATGCAGTATTTGAATTAATATTAAAACCTAAAGATATGTTATTTTTATGGCAAACTATAATGTTAATATATTTAGTTAATAAAAAAAAGTCAACATATAAAAGTAAGAAAAAAGATAAATTAATAGTAGTATATTCTTCATTAGCACTATTATTAATAGGAATTATTATTCCACCATACAATTCTTGGTCAAAGTTAACAAAATTATGGAATAGAAGTTCTGTCGTAGATAACTTTGGTATATATATATATCAATTTGATGATTTAATCCAAAGCATAAGACCAGAATTTAATAATTTATTTGGACATGATGCAGCACTAAAAAAAGTAAAAGATTTCTATAGTAAAGAAAAAATATATACCACTAACGATTACACAGATATTTTTGAAGGAAAAAATGTAATTGCCATTCACGCAGAAAGTTTACAATCCTTTACTATGGATATGTCATTTGAAGGTGAAAGTGTAACACCTAATTTAAATAGATTAGCAAGTGAAGGATTATATTTTAGCAACTTTTATGCTCAAGTAGGAGTAGGTACCAGCAGTGATACAGAATTTACCTATTCCACATCACTTATGCCATCCCTAAACGGTACTGTATTTGTAAACTACTACAATAATAAATATGAAACTATTCAAAAATTACTAAAAGAGAAAGATTATTATGTTTTCAGCATGCATGGCAATGAAGGAAATTTCTGGAATAGAGATGTAATGCATAAAAATCTAGGCTATGATAAATTTTATTCTAAATCATCATTTATTATTGATGAAGAATATGGCTTAGGATTATCAGATGGGTCATTTTTTAAACAAGCCGTTCCAATGATTAAAGAAATTAATGATAATCATGAGTTGTTTTATGGAACATTAATTACTCTAACTAATCATACACCATGGGCAAAAGTTAATGAATATAGTGAATATAAAGTTAGCAAAAGTATTACCGTAGGAGGACAATATATAACAAGACCATATCTAGAAGATACAACAATTGGTAAATATATTAAATCGGTTAATTATATGGATAAATGCATAGGAAAATTTATTGAAGAACTAGATAAAGAAGGAATTTTAGATAACACAATAATAGTTATATATGGAGACCATGATGCAAGATTAAGTAAAAAAGATTATGAATACATGTATAATTATGATCCATATACAGATAAAGTATTAAATAGTGATGATGAAAATTATCATGAAGTTACTAATTACGAATATGAATTAAATAGAAAAGTACCATTTATCATATGGAGTAAAGATATAAAGAACAAAGAAATAAATACACCAATGGGTATGATAGATGTTCTTCCAACTTTAGGAAATATGTTAGGAATCAGTTCTAAGTACGCACTTGGAAATGACATTATGAATATTAAAGACGGTGATAATACTATAGTATTTAATAATGGTTCATACTTGACAAGTAAAATATATTATAATTCTAGAAATGGCGATATATATCCAATTGCCAATGAAGTAATTAATAACGAATATATAACTAAAAGAGTAGAATATGCCGATGAAATTATAAATATATCAAATGATATAATAACTTATGATTTACTTAAAGAAATAGATAATTAATATATCAGAAAATGAAAAACTGTAAAACGAAAGTTACAGTTTTTTTCAAACTAATGTTTGCAAAAAATATTGACAAATATAAAAAACTAATATATAATCAATATATACTTTAAGGGAGGATACAGAAATATGACAAAATCAGTAGAAAAAGATAAGGCGTTGGCACAAGTATTAGCAGATATAGAGAAACAATTTGGAAAAGGTTCTATAATGAAATTAGGAAGTCACGAAGAGAGAAAGATAGATGTTTGTTCAAGTGGCTCATTATCATTAGATATTGCACTTGGGGCAGGAGGATATCCAAAGGGTAGAATTATTGAAATATATGGACCAGAATCATCAGGAAAAACGACATTTGCTTTGCATGCAATTGCTGAAGTACAAAAAGAAGGTGGAAGAGCAGCATTTATAGATGCTGAACATTCACTGGATCCAGTATATGCAAAGAATTTAGGTGTTGATGTAAATGAATTACTATTATCACAACCTGATACAGGAGAACAAGCATTAGAAATTTGTGATGCACTAGTAAAAAGTGAAGCCGTTAATATTGTTGTAATAGACTCAGTAGCAGCACTAGTACCACAAGCAGAAATAGATGGAGAGATGGGTGATAGCCACGTTGGCCTTCAAGCAAGATTAATGTCACAAGCCCTAAGAAAATTATCAGGTTCAATAAATAAAACAAATACAATAGTAATATTCATCAACCAATTAAGAGAAAAAGTGGGAGTAATGTTTGGCAATCCAGAAACAACACCAGGAGGTAAAGCGCTTAAGTATTATGCTTCAGTTAGATTAGACATAAGAAGAGGAGAACAAATTAAACAAGGAACAGATGTAATAGGCAATAAAACAACAATAAAAGTTGTTAAAAATAAAGTTGCTCCTCCATTTAAAACAGCTACTGTTGATATAATGTATGGTGAAGGAGTAAGCCAAGAAGGAGAAGTTATAGATTTAGCGGCTGATGCCGGTATTATAGATAAGAGTGGTGCATGGTACGCATACAAAGGAGAAAAATTAGCCCAAGGAAAAGAAAATGTAAAAATATTATTAAAAGAAAATAAAGCACTATTTGAGGAAATAAAAGAAAAAGTTAGAGAACACTATGGAATTAGCCAAACTAATAATACCAAGAAAAAAGAAGATACAATAAAAGAATAACAAACACAATCAAAAATATACCTAATTACACAATAAAGTCATATAGAATTTATTAAAATTGTAATTAGGTATATTTGTATTTTAACACATAAATATTAGTTGCAATTTAATCTGAAATAATTTATACTTATAATAGGAGGGTGAGTATATGGATAACGCCAAAATAGAATATTTAAAAGCAAACGGTGTGGACACCGAAATAGGAATTCAAAATACATCTGATGCTGAAACTTATAACGAAATATTATTAGATTTTTGTAATAGTTTTCCACAAGAAATGCAAAAAGTAAATGCTTACAGACAAAATAATGATATCAATAACTACACAATATTAGTACACGCTTTAAAAAGCAATTGTAGAATGCTTGGCTTTACATCATTAGGAGAAATGTTTTATCAACATGAACTAGCAGGAAAAGAAAATAATACTACTTATATAAATAATAATTTTGATTCATTAATATCTGAATGTAATAAAGTATATGGATTGCTTTTAAATTACAAGAATAGAGGGTAAAATATGGATATTTACAAAGATATAGTAGAAAAGAGCATATTTAACAATTTTAAGCAAATAACTATAGTGGACATTACCCTAGATAGTGTAAGTACTCTTAATGTAAATAATGGAAAATTAGAATTAATAAAAAAAGAAAGCTTTATAGAATTTACCAATAATTGTACTAATTATATCCATGAGGATGACCTAAATAACTTTATTGAAAAATTCAATATTCAACTATTAGAGAATCTTAAAAATCAAGGCTGTGGCGTTGTTTTCAACAAATACAGAAAGCTAATTAATGGCACATATAAAAATTATTGTGATATTCTCTCATTATATGAGGAAAATAATAAAAAAAGCATTATAGTATTAACAAATGAAATCGTTAAAATAAGCGATGATAAAGAATTAAATGTAGATAATCACTTAGAAGCAAAATTAAATAAGATAGTAGATGCCGTATCATTTGCAATATTTAAAATATATAACTTAACTAATGACGGAAATGATATTAACAATAAAAAAGATTATATAAATGGCATATTAGCTACATTGACAAAAGAATTTCCAGAACTCAGTAAGTCAGTTAATGATAATATGGTATATCTAGTAGAAAACAAAAAACCAACAATATTAATTACAGATGATGATAATATAACTTGCAATTTATTAAAAAAAATATTCATTAAAGACTATGATGTAATTATAGCTAACAATGGAAAAGAAGCCATTTCCTTATTGGAAGAAAATAAAGGAGTATCTTGTATATTCCTAGACTTAATTATGCCAGAACTAGACGGATTTAGTGTTTTGGCTTATCTAGAAGACAATAATTATTTTAATAAAATACCCGTTATAATTATAAGTGGTAATTATGATAAAGCAACAAGAGATAAAGCTTATAGTTATGGAATAGCTGATATGCTAGAAAAACCTTTCAATGTTCAAGTTGTTAAACATAGAATTGATAATTTAATTAATCTATATCGTTCAAATAATCTAGTAAACCAAATGGTTTTAGAACAACATAGAGAATTAAAAGCAGTAATAGACTCAATTATTACATCATATGAAATAGATAACAATAACAATATGAAAAAAATATATGAATATGCTAGAATTCTTGCCTTACAAGTATCCGTAGACTATCCAGAATATAATTTAACAAGTTCTATTATAGAAAAAATTGCATATTCATCAATGTACTATGATATAGGTAGATATACCGTACCATATACAATATTAAATAAAAAAGGAATGCTAAGTAAAGAAGATAGAAATTTACTAGAAAAAACACCTATAAATGGTAGCTATATAATAAAAAATGTATTGTCAAAAACTAATTACAAAGTTGATAGCAAATATGCATCAGAAATAGCAAAATGTGCAAATGAAAGATATGATGGAAAAGGCTTTCCACTAGCTTTAAGCATGAATCAAATACCATTATCATCACACATTGTCAATATATGTATAGAATATAACAACTTAGTTAACAGTATAATTCCTCTAGATTATGATAAGATAAATTCATTGATTGAAATGGATGCAGGAAGAAAATTTGATCCAAAAATTGTTGAAAGTTTCAAAAAAGTAGCCTCTTCATTTGCATCAGTTACTGGACGTAGGTAGTTTATGTATGAAATGTCAATACAAATATGTAATTTGGTTTACATAGTCATACTACAATTAATTTACTTCTTAAAAAGAAAATATAATTTCTTAGAAAGTAAAATATACAAAGGATTACTTGTCTTATCAACACTAGTTTTAACTTGCGATATAGCTAATATTTATGCTAGCTATAATAACTTAACGGTTACTATAACAAATATTTTATCTAAAGTATATTTTGTAATGTTATTACTTTGGTCTATAGTATTTTTTGCCTACGTAATGTTAAGTAAGACAGATAAAAAATATGATAATTTACGTGACCTATTTCATAAAAATATTTTTAGTAAAATTTTTACTATATTTAACATAATACTAATTATACTAATGTTATTCATAAATAGTGGATTTTCATCTACAAGTATGCACTATTATGGAAATTCAATAACTTACTTATATATTATTGTTACAATAGAATGTATTTTCTTACTATTATCTCTACTATATACATCAAGAAAACTCTCTTCAGATAAAAATTGGTCTATATTAATATCTATAATATTATTTCTAAGTTCTTTTGCCCTACAGGTATTTATTCCCAATGTCCTACTTTTAAGCAGTGGAGTAAGTTTAGTAACTATCTTCATATATTTTACATTAGAGAATCCTGACATAAAATATATTCAAGAATTAAATATATTAAAAGAAAAAGCAGAAGCCGCTAATAAAGCAAAAACAGATTTTCTTGCAAGCGTATCACATGAAATAAGAACACCGCTAAATGTTATTATTGGACTATCAGAATCTATTTTAGAAAGCAATATTTCTAATACCATGTATGAAGATGTAAAAAATATTAATCAAGCTGGTGAAATATTGCTAGAAATAATTAATAATATATTAGATATAACCAAAGTAGAAGAAGGCAAAATGGTCTTAATTAATGAGCCATATAATCTAGGAGAAGTGATCGGAGAATTATCTAACATAGTTAAAGTATCATTATCAGAAAAACCAATCAAATTTAATGTTACAGTTAAAGGAAATATTCCAAGTAAAATAATGGGAGATAAAGTAAAAGTACATCAAATACTTCTTAATTTACTAACTAATGCCGTCAAGTATACTAAAAAAGGGTCAATAACTTTAAACATAGATTCAAAAATAGTTGGAAATAAAGTTTTATTAACATTTAAAGTAATTGATACGGGTATAGGTATAAAGAAAAGTGACTATGACAAATTATTTAAAAAATTTGAAAGATTAGATCAAGGAAATAAAAATATTGAAGGAACAGGTCTTGGACTTGTAATAACTAAACAATTACTAAATTTGATGAATGGTAAAATAAGCTTTGAAAGTACATACCAAAAAGGATCAACATTTACCGTAGAAATAGAACAAACTATTGTAGATAAGAAGCAACTTGGTGATATAAAAGACTATGAGATAACCAAAAAGGATGTACACGAAAGATTTGATGGTAGCAACTACGAAATATTGCTCGTAGATGATAATGCTCTCAATCTAAAAGTTGCAGAAAAACTTTTAAAAGCTTACAAACTTAAAGTAACATGTGTTAATAGTGGATTAGAATGTTTAAACATAACTAAAAATCATAAATTTGATTTAATATTTTTAGACCACATGATGCCTGATATGGATGGTATTCAAACACTATATAACTTAAAGAAAAGAGCTGAAGGATTTGAAACACCAGTTATTGTACTTACAGCAAATGCAATAGAAGGTTCTAAAGAAATGTATTTACGCGAAGGATTTGTTGGATACTTATCAAAACCAATAGATCAAAAAGAATTAGATAATATATTAAGAAAATACTTAAATATAAGTAAAAATAAATAAAAGCTTGTTAAAGAAAGCATATAGTCTTTCTTTTTTTGGTTAATTTAAAAAAATATTTCAAAAATGTTTACAAAGTATGTAAAATATGATATTATCAATTTGTCGCAATTATCATAGGGGATTAGTTAAATGGTATAATAATGGTCTCCAAAACCACTGTTGGG
>ERZ779737.148-NODE-148-length-71770-cov-3.532706_pt1 | contig 71770 bp, 70 predicted proteins | sample MGYA00511889_ERZ779737 | MGnify/ENA primary metagenome ERZ779737 (study PRJEB29588, sample SAMEA2163575) | human gut metagenome | biome: human gut; feature: human-associated habitat; material: faeces | place: Denmark | collected 2008/2010 ... | reverse complement strand
TTTGAACGTTATTTTAATTTTTGAATCATTTGCAAGTTGAAATCGTATTATGATTTGTGCTAGTATTAAATATGTACAGTAATTTTCTGAATAGTTAAATAATATAGGAGAGTAATTATGATGAACAATCTAAAATATTTAAGTAAAATCATAACAATAAAAATTGATAGGCCTATGGGTAGCAAGCATCCAAAACACGGATTTATTTATCCAGTAAATTACGGTTATGTTCCTAATACTATAAGCGGTGATGGTGAAGAATTAGATTCTTATGTTTTAGGAATCTATGAACCGCTAGAAACTTTTACAGGAAAGTGCATTGCAATAATTCATAGGACAAATGACAATGACGATAAATTAGTTGTTGTTCCAGAGAATAAAACTTTTACTAATGAAGAAATTAAAGTGTTGACTGCCTTCCAGGAACAATATTTTAAAAATATAATTCTAAGGCCTAAAGATTATATAAATTGGAATAAAAATATTCCAGAGTTATCTGTAACTAATTTGGAAGATAGCTTAAAATTTTATAAAATGGCTGGTTTTAAAGTTGAATATGATAGACCTGAGGATAAATTTGCATTCATATCTTTGGGTAATATTCAATTTATGCTACAAGAATTGTCTGATAATGATAAGTGGGATGTCGGAGAATTGAAATACCCTTTTGGCAATGGAATTAACTTTCAATTAGAAGTTGACGACCTTGATGAAATATATAATAACTTCAAAAAAAAAAATTACGTAATTGCTTTTGATATCGAGGAAAATTGGTATAGACACGATGATAAAATGTTAGGAAATAAAGAGTTTTTAATTCAAGACCCCGATGGATATTTGTTAAGATTTACGCAAGATTTAGGAGAAAAGGCTGAGCAAAATTAAGCTCAGCCTTTTAATATTTAGTTTATTTTTTAGCTCCAGTAAAAACTTTCATTTTATCTTACGAGTATATCAGAAAATTTTGGGCAACTTTCCACAAATTATTCTATATATTAGTTTAATTATTTAGTTTTGGAATTATTTATAATTTCAGTATATAATTTTCATTTCAATTTTTATATATTAAAATCATCAAATTCCAAGTCTGCAAATTCTATGTTTTCTACATTTTTTACATTGTTGTTTTCATCTAATGTTAGTTTGAATACTTCTGGTGAATTTAATCTTTTGTTAAAGATGATTTTTCCATTGTAGCTTAGTGTTATTTCTTTGTTTGGAGTTACGTTTTCTACCTTGCACCATTTCATCATTAAGAAAGTCATAGCATTTCCATGTGTGAAAATTGCAATTCTTTTGCCTTTATTTTTCTCTACAATTTCGTTAAAAGCCTCTTCCATTCTTTCTCTTACGTCTTTTTGACTTTCTCCGCCTTCTGTTTTAAAGTTTTCGTCTTGGAATTGTCTTGTGTACCAGTCTGGATATTCTTTGTCGTTTGGTTTTCCAGTTCTTCTTTCGTCTAGTCTTTCGTCTAGATTTGCTTTAAGATTTTGTTTTTCCATTAAATATTTTGCTGTTTGCAACGTTCTTACACAGTTGCTTGCGTACACTACATCTATGTTTTGTAGTTCTCTTTCGTTGCTTAGTTTTTCTGCTCTTCTTTCTCCTGTTACGCTTAGTATTATTTTTTCGCTCTTTATTAAATTTTCTTGGGTTGTGTTGTAACTTTCTATGTTGTTTTTCATGTTAAGTCTTACTGAATGTCTTATTAGATATACTGTTGTTTCCATAGTTTTTTCCTTTCCTATTTGTTTTTTCAACATTATATCACATTTTTTAGAAATTCATAACTATTTTGTTATATAAAAACCAAATTACATCGTCTATGTTTTCTAATATTTTGTTTTCTTGTGCAATTTGTTCTACTTCTTTTTCTGTTATTACGTTTTTATATACTCTTATTTTTGCTTTTGTTAAAATTAATTTTTTGTAATCTTCATCAATAATGTTTAATAATTTTTCTCGATTATCAATAATATTTATTTCCATGTCTTCGTAATATCTGCAGATTAATTGCATATATAATTCTGATTTTCTTATTTCTTGTTTGTGTATTTCTAAGAATTGTATTAATTTTTCATAATCAATTTTTTGTGTTCCTTTTGTAAAATCATATAATGCATATAGTAAATATGTTAATATTGATTTTTCTTCTTGCTTAATAAATTTTTCGTAATATTCGTTAATTTTTTCATCTAATAATTCTGTTGTTTCATGGTTTTTTGCATCCCAACGCAATGCTTCTTCATATTTTGGACTTATTACTCTAGATTTTTTCATAAAACTTGGAATATTAAGAGCTCCTGAACCTTTATTGCTTCCTTTTACCGAATGAGTATCAGCACTAGCTCCAAATAAATTCGAAGTATTAAACATTCTTTGAGCTGAACCCGAAAAGCTTTCTTCACATTCATAATCCATTGGAACTATTCCTTCAAATGCATCAAACATGAACTTGTTACTTAATGTTGTTTCTTGATATTGAGGTACATCAAGTAGCTTATTTTCTCTTTCATATACTGTTATAAAAGATGTGTATTCAGAATTTATATTGTATTTTACAGCTATGTCTATTATCATTTTCTTGTAATTTTCTATTTTTTCGTAGTCGTATGTATTTTTAATGTAATCTTCTAAACGTTCTATTTCTTGTTTTGCAAATAGCACTTCTAGGTCTACATCAGTGTTAGTTATTTTTTCTTTAGCAATTTTCCATGTGTATTCTTTGCCTAAAATTTTGCCTTTTAATTTTATATCATCTTTTAGCTCTTCTATTTTTGCAAATACGTTAAAGAATTCATAGTTAAATAGGCTATTTTCTTCTTTTATCTCGTCTACTAATTTGTTTTGTCCATAATCTACTTGTATGTCTTCTACCATTGGTGTTTGTATTCTTGCGAATGTTCTTATTATTTTGTCATCTATTTTTTCGTTTGGTTGTATTAATTCTGCTTTACCATTACCAGCTTTAGCCATTTGCTTTATAAAATATGAGTTTACATTGGAATCTATTCCGAATGGGAATATTCTACTGTTTTTTCCATGTTCTTTTACAAAATCTATTATTTGCTTTTCATTTCCAACTTGACCATCAGTAAATAGTAATATTACTTTTTCTGTATTTTCGTATAGTGCAAATTTTATTGGATTTAGTATTTCTGTACCTCCTGAAGCACGCAAACTGTTAATATATTTTTCCGCTTCTTGCATATTTTTCTCGTTATATTCTAGTGCATGCGCACTCATTACTTCAAATTGATGGTCAAATGCTATTATGTTAAATTTATCTCCTTCGTCTAATTGCTTTAAGCATTCGATTACTGCTCTTTTGGTTTCCGATAACTTTACTCCCATCATTGATCCAGATATGTCAATTAAGAATAAATACTCCTTTTCGCTATCTTCGTATACATCGTCTATTTCTGGCATGAATGATAGATATAGCATATCTTTGCCATTTCTTGTTTTCGATGTAATTGCTTTTGATGATAATTCATTTTTTAATTTTATATCTAATTTGAAGTCCTTTGATAAATCATAATTTTCTACTTTTATATTCTTTTCGTCTATCATGCTTATCTTATGACTTGGACAATTTATAGTTTCTATGTTTAGCGTTTTATCTATATTTACATTGAAATCTACTGTATAACTAGTCTTTCCATATATTAATTTGTTTGTAACATTTGATTTATATCTTGGTGTTACAAGTGTTGGTATTAATACTTCTATATTATTATCTATAATTTCAAATTTATCTATATATAGTATCTTTACAGTTACTTCTTCGTTTTTATCAATTTTTCCAACTGATATTTTGAATATATTTGCAGTTTCCTGTTCCATCATGTAAGCACTGTTACCTTTTACAATGTTTTGTTGGTATTCTCTTTTTGCTTCGCCCTTTTCTTTGCATTTTCCTTTTAATATTTTATCTCCAACCTTTATTTCAAATCCAACAACTGTTGCAGTTTCTACTATTGGAAATGTATATCCAACTTCTAAAACTTCTTTTGTATTATTTTTGTACATTTGTTCAATTTCAAATGTTCCAAATTTTCCTATTACCTTACCTGTTATTTTTACTTTCTTTAGAGCCAACTCTCTTAAATCTACATTTCTCATTTTTTATTTCCCTTCTATATAATTCTAGTCTTCTAACATTTTTTCTACATATTTTTTTACATTTTCAATAATATGCTTATATTTTTCACCATTTTCTTGTGAATAATTCATTTCAAATATGTCACATACATTTTCTCTAATGTATATTTCTTTACCGCTTCTAGATATTCTGGTTTTTTCACTATTGTACTCTGAAGTTTCTTCTTGCAATTTTAACTTTGGATTTTTTTCAGTATCTTCCAAACTATACTCTCTTATTTCTTCTGTCGGATTTTCCAAAATATATTCTCTTATTTTATTTGTTTTATATAGATTAAAAAATGTAAGTGAATATTCTATATTAAGTGAGCTTGTTTATATTTTAGATAATGATTCTTTTTCTAGATTTATGAGTTATTTTGAAGGACAAACCATCAAAATTCCTAGAATTCAAGATTTAAAAGATATAGTAAATGCTTTACTATTTTATGAAAAGAAAATAAATTCTTCTTTGACGGATGAAGAAATATTAAATGAGTTAAATATTCCTAAATGTGAAAGCGAAAAAATTAATTCAACTCTTAATTTAATTTCAGAAATTGTCAAAGAATATGATTTTAAAAGAGAGAAATTATATGATTAGTAATTATGAAAAATTATTAGAAATTAAAGATGAATTAAATTCTTTAAATAAAAATGCTTTTAAAGAAGGAATAGATATAAAATTAAATAGAGTAGAAGAAAATTATAACAAAGCAATTGAATTAAATTGTAATTATATATTATCAAGAAGTAATTATAAAGTATTTAAAGCATTAAACAGATATAATAAGAAAAAGGAGAATCAAAATGAAGACGAAGCTAATAGAGGATTTATCAATATTATCTAATATAGATATAGAATTATTATCTAAATTATTTGATAAATTCGCTTTATGTATTGAAGAAAGAGTATATGAAGATAGAATTAAAGAAGATTTTAGTACTGAAATAGATTTAGGGTTTGCATCAATAGTTATTAAGAATGAAGATGGAAAAGAAAAAATAAAACTTATTCCTACCCCAGAATTTATTAAAGTTCTTAAAAAAGCAGAAAGTAAAAAATCTTCTCAATTAAAGAAAAGATTGGAACGTAGTGTTACTACAAAAATGTTAGAATTACTTAGAGATATAGATTAAAAATGTCTGAAGAAAAAAATGCATTAGTTATATACGAAGAAGAAAAAATATTAGAAAATCAAGTTGATGATACTGCTATTCAATTATCTAAACAAATAGCAAAAGCAGAAAATAAAAATGAACTTGATTCTCTTTATGATACCTTTAAAATAAATGATGCAAAGAAAAATGTTTTCAGAATAAATAAATTAAATAATCTTTTAGATAAAGTAACAGATGAAGCAATAGCTAGATTTGAAAATAGACCAGGAGAGATGTCTAATAAAGAAGTTATTGATTACATGAATGCAGTTCAAAATCAGATTGATAAATCTAAATCTATTGTTGATGAAACAAAGAATATAAATTTAACTCAAGTTAATAATACAGTTAATGTTAATATAAACAATGAGCAACCTACCCTAACTAGAGAAAGTAGAGAAAGAATTGTTGATTTTATTAAAGAAATACTTGATAATAATAAGGAAATTACTGATATTATAGATATGACTGCAGATGAAGTACAAGAAGGAGATAATAAAGAAAATGACTAAACAAGAATTAATCTTATTTATAGAATCATTCAACAAAAAACCTGGAGAGTATTCAATTGAAGATGCTATAGAAATTGGCATTAAAATGAAATATCTTCCTGTAAAAGAAAGAAGTTGAGATTGGCTGGTTAAATATTTAGGAATAACTAGTTTGTCTCCAAATGCATTAAGGAAGAGAGTTGAAAAAAGATTTCATAATAATTTCAATATGTCAGATGAAGCTGTTGAATTTAAAAATAAATATTCTTCTCAATATAAAGAAAGAGAATGGGTTAATGCATATAGAAGATTAATCAGAGAAGATGTTAGAATAGATAATTTAAAAGATGAGATTAAATTAGTTGTTGATAAATTAAATGCTTTACCTGCTATTACTCCAAAAGAAATCAATTTAGATCCTAATTTATCTAAAACTGAAGCAGTTTTATTGTTTAGTGATTTACATATAGGTGTTGATTGCGATAATTATTATAATAAATACAATTTAGAAATTGCTCAAGAGAGAGTAAATAAATTATTAACTGATGTTACTTACTATTGTTATTTAAACAATGTTCAAAAATTAAATGTATTAAATTTGGGAGACTTAATACATGGTATCATCCATACATCTAGTAGAATTGAACAAGAAATGGATATTGTTGAACAAGTAATGTATGCAGCTGAAATATTATCTCAATTTTTAAATGAATTAACTAGATTAGGTATTGAAATTACTTATAGAAGTGTAAGTGATAATCATTCAAGAGTTATTGCAGATAAAAATCAACATATTGAAAAAGAACAATTTAGTAGATTAATTGATTGGTATGTTGCTGAAAGATTAAAAAATACAAATATTCAAATGATTGAGAGCTCAATTGATTTTGGAGTTGGTAAGTTTAAAGTTTTTGATAAAACAATTATGTTTGCTCATGGGCATCAAGGAAATAAAAATTCTAGCTTTCAAGAATTTATTGGCTTAACTAGAGAATGGGTAGATTATATTTGTTTAGCTCATTATCATAGCCCTGCAATAAAAGATTATCAAGGATGTAAAGTAATTATAAATGGTTCTATAGTAGGAAGTGAACAATATGCTTTCTCTAGACATTTGTTTACCAAGCCATCTCAAAAATTACTTATATTTCAAGAAAATAATAATAACATGATTGATATAGATATTGCATTATAGAGAGTATGGATAAATTAAAATATCTATCAAAGGAAATTGAGAAGTGTAATCAATTTTCTTATGATGAAGAAGTAGTTCCTATCACTCAACAAGAAGTAGATAATTTATTAGAAAAACGAGATTCATTAAGTATAAACAAGATAAAGATAGATAATGAAACAACATTACTTGCAGTAGGTAGTCTTAATTCAATTAACAAATTTCCATTCATAAAGAGATAGTTAATTTATCTCTTTTTAATTAGCTAAATTATATGTAAAAAAAATTCTTGCAAGTAAATTGAAATTGATATTTACTTAAAGAACTAAATTGAAAAGATATTTAGGAGTGGAAAAATGGCTAATAAAACATTAAAAACAAGAATTATAAATAAACATGATACACAAGCTAATTGGGCTAAAGCAGTTAATTTTATCCCTAAAGCAGGTGAAGTAATCGTATATACTGATTTACATAAAGTAAAAGTAGGAGATGGTACAACTAAGGTATCAGCACTTCCTTTTATTGATGATAAAGATTTATCTAATTATGTAACAGAGAGTGAACTTACTTCTTCTTTAAATAATAAAGTAGACAAGGTTGCTGGTAAACAATTATCTACTAATGACTATACGACTACAGAAAAAAACAAATTAGCAGGCATTGAAAATGGAGCTCAGAAGAATAATGTTACTTCTGTTGCAGGAAAAACAGGAGCAGTTACTTTATCAATTGATGATATTGCAAATTTGAGTTCTACTATTCCTACAGTTAATAATGCAACTATTACTATTCAACAAAATGGAACTACAAAAGGTACATTTACTTTAAATCAAAACAATAATGTTACAATTAGTTTAACAGATAATAATACAACTTATCCTGCTGCTACTTCTAGTATTTTAGGTCTCGTTAAATCTTCTACAACAGGATCAACTTCTGGAAGAGATTATAAAGTTCAAGTAAATAGTGATGGAACAATGAAAGTTAATGTTCCTTGGACAGATACTAAGTATACTTTACCTAGCGATGTAGTTCATGATAGTGATTTAGATAATTATGCTACTACTAGTTATGTTAATCAACAAATAGGAAATATTAAAAAAGCAGCTTTACAAGTTGTTGCAAGTAAACCTTCTACTGGTGCTGAAGGAACAATTTATTTAGTTGGAAGTTCTGCTCCATATGAAATGTGGACTTACGAAAATGATGTCTGGATTGATTTAGGATCAACAGAAATTGACTTAAGTAATTATGTTCCTACTTCTAGAAAAATCAATGGACATGCTTTGACAGCAGATATTACTATTACAAAATCAGATGTTAGTCTTGGAAATGTTGTAAATACTGGAGATAGTGCTACACCTACTAATGGTGGAACTACTAAGTTTACTACTGGTGGTGCTTATACAATGCAAACAACTTTACAAAATGCAATAAATGGTAAAGCAAATACAAATCATACACATACTATTAGTCAAATTACTGATTTAGGAAGCTATCTAACATATGAAGATTTAGGAACAATTTAAAAAAAAAAATAAATTTAATCTTCTATTCAAATATTGTATATTATTGTATGTTATATATGAATAGGAGATTTTTTTATGGCATTAAAGCAAGTAAAAGATTATTATAAGAGTGTTGAAAAACTTTATTTTGATATGTTACATTCACTTGAAGAAATGAATGAAGAATTTAAAAAAGGTAATGTAACAGAAGAAGAGTTAAATAAATTATTAACACCAGTAAATAACATAAAAGATAATTATTTAAGACTTTCATATGTATTGCATTTGTTCTATGAACCAAATAGACAAAAGAAAGTTAAAAAATATGAAAAACAAAATCACATTCTTACAAATAAATTTAAAGAAATGGGTGTTGATAAAAAATCGGATTTAGAAGAATCTGAATATGCTCTTAAAGAATTTAAAAAACATTTAGAAGAATTTAAAAAGGAAAAAGAAAATGGAACAAAATAAATTAGATGATATTTTATATTTATTAGATTTTGATGATATTGGAGAACTAAAAGATAATAAATACACTATTAAATTAAATGATAGTAATGATTATGCTTATTATTATACTTTATTAGATCATAATGAGAATTTAGATTTAGTTGATTCTTCTTCAGTATCAACAGAATTTCTAAATGTTATTACATATGAAGGAGATGATTTTAAAGTATCTCTTAATGCAGATTTTAATAAGAATTATTATAATATCACTATAGAGGATTTAGATTAATATGGCAAATAATTTAATATTTGATTTAGATGAATTAAGAGAAAGAGTTGATGAGGTTAACCCTATTGATGCTCAATCAACAGTTAAAGCATTAATTGCTAAACTAAAAAAATATGATTCTTTATATGCCCTTTGTGCTCCTCAAATTGGTATCAAAGAGAGAGTTATTGTTTTTAAATATAGTGGCAAAACAAAGAAAGATAATTTCTATAAAGAATACATCAATCCAAGAATATTTAAAGCTGAAGAATATCATTTAGTTAGAGAAAAAGATATTTCATGCCCTGATAAAGAATTTATTTCACCACGACCTGGAAAGATATTTATTGAATATCAAACTCAAGATGCAAGGCCTGAAACAAATGTACTTAAAGATAATGCTGCTGAAATATTTGATAGAATGATTAATTATTTAGATGGCATTACATTAGAAGATTATGGGTTAGAAGTTATTCCTGAATTTGATGAAGCAGAAGAAGAAGATAAACAAGAAGTAATTAATATGTATCTTAAATCTTTTGAAACAAGAGCAGAGGCATTAAATAAAGAAATTGAAAATGACAAAGATGCTAAACAATTAAAAGATGCTATTGATTTTATGGCTGCTGTTAAAGAAGGTAAAATTCAATTTGAGGATATTCCTGAAAATGAATTAAATAAAAATTTAAAGAAAGATGCCTAACATTAAATTTGATAATCAATATGTTCCTCAAAATGAAATTGAAATAGAGAGTGTAGGTAATGTATGTATTGAGGCCGCAAATGAGAATGATGGTCTCTTTTACTATTTACTCATTAAAACATCTTTAGGGACTTCTAGTATATTTGAATATGGTCCTATTGTTCCTGATATAGATAAATTATATGATATTTATAATGTATCATTTATGAGACAATCATTTAATGATAAAAAACTATTAATATTTATTTCAAAATGACTTAACGATAAAATAAAGAAAATTACTTATGCTAATGTAATTGATGAAAATAAATTCCTTGATAATTATAAAGATATATGTTATACTATTAAAGAGTACGGGAAGGAGATTTACTAAATGCAAGAAGAAATAATTAAAGATTTCTATCATAGAATTATTGGATATGTTCAAACTGATAATCAGGGTAATAAAAAAGCATTTGATTTTTATAGAAGATTATTAGGTACATATAATAAACAACAAAATGTAACTAAAGATTTCTATAATAGAATAGTAGCAAGAGGAGATGCAGTAGTTTCTTTAATATATACAAAAGAAGCAAAAAGAAATACTCAAAGAAAGAGGTAGCTTATGTTTGAAAGAATTAAAAACTTATTTAGAAAAAAAGTATATTTATACTTAGTTTATAAAAATGAAGATGATTCTTCTTTAGTAACAGTATTAGAAAAAGAGTATCAAATAAATGAGTTTATAAATAGAAACATTCTTGTTCATAATTACAAACATTTTAAAGCATGGTGTGAATTAAGAAAAATGGATTATACTAAATTAGAGTCTGAAAATGCTTATATAGATAATTTTTTTAATAATGCAACAGAAGAAGATTTAAAAAAATATACTTATATAATTAAAAAAGCTTATTATACTAAAACTGCTTTAGCATCTATATTAAGAATGTTTAATGGATGTTTTCCATTGGGGTGCTCTTATGAAACAGAAGTAGAAATTGCTTATGCAAATGTTTTATTTGAAGAAGTAGAGAAAGTAAAACAAAAGGAGAAAGGATTAAATGGCTCAACAACAAACTAATATAGATAAATTAAAACAATATAAACATATCCTCTGCATAGTTGAATCTCCTAATAAAATTAAAAGTATTTCTAAAATATTTAAATCTATAGGGCTAAATAATATATTTGTTAAAGCAAGTGTAGGTCATATTTCTTTTATTGCTGATAGTGGTATTTATAATATGGGTATTAACCCAACTACATTTGAGATGGATTTAAAAGTAAAAGATGATAAGAAAAATATAGTTAGAGAATTAAAATCACAAGTTGAGATAAGTGATTTAGTTTTACTTGCATCCGATCCCGACAGAGAGGGGGAAGCAATTGCTTGGTCTTTAAAGAAATTTTTAAAGATACCTGATAACAAATATCAACGAATTGTTTATCATGAAATTACTAAATCTGCTATCGAAAAAGCATTAAATAATCCTCTTAAAATAGATGAAAATTTAGTTTCTGCTGCTCATACTAGAAGCAAATTGGATAAAATTGTTGGCTATAGATTATCTCCTATTGCCATTAAAAATTTAGGTGCTAGAAGTGTTGGTAGATGTCAAAGTGCTGGTTTAAAATTAGTTGTTGACAGAGAAAAAGAAATACAATCTTTTAAACCAGAAAAATATTATGAAATGTTTCTTAATTTTAAAAAGAATAAAATTGAGTTTAAAGCTAAATATCAAGGTGATAAAGAAAAACGTTTTGACTCTAAATTAAAATCTATTAATGAATGCGATATAATTGCAAAAGAATGTAAAGGTAACCCATATTATATTTCTAAATGTGAGCAAAAATTAAATACTCAAAATGCTCCTCTCCCATTTATCACTTCTTCATTTCAACAAGAATGTGCATCTAAATTAGGTATTTCTGTTAAGAATGCTATGAGTGCTGCTCAAAAATTATTTGAGGGTGTAGACATTAAAGGTGAACATATTGCATTTATTACTTATATAAGAACTGATAGTACAAATATTAGTGAAGAGTTTATTCCTAAAATAAAAGATTATATTATTTCTAATTTTGGAGAGAAATACTATCAAGGAGTTAGAGAAACTAAAAAGAAAGAAAATGCTCAAGAAGGTCATGAATGTTTAAGAGTTGTTGATTTAGAAATGACCCCTGAAAAATTATCTACTTATATTTCTGATAATATATTATTGAAAGTTTATAAACTTATTTATAATAGAACTATTGCAAGTTTAATGAGTGCAAGAAAAGTATTTGAAACTACCTATACTATAGAAAATAATAACTTACATTTATTTACAATGTCTTCTAAAGAAGAAGCGTTTGATGGATGGAAACGAGTATATAATGTAGAAAAAGAAAAAGAAGAAATTATTAAAGAGAAATTTGAAACAAAAGAATATCTTCAAGATACTTCTTTAGAAAGAGTTGAAAAAGAAACTCAACCACCCGCTAGATATACTGAAGCATCTTTAATTAAAACATTAGATAAATTAGGGATAGGAAGACCATCAACTTATGCTACTATTATATCTACATTACTTGATGAAAAAAGAAATTATTGTAAAGTAGAAGATAAAAAAATGAAAGCAACGGATCTAGCTATCAATTTAATCAATTTCTTAGATAAGTATTTTAATGAAATAGTTGATTCTAACTACACTGCAAATCTTGAAAAAGAATTAGATAAAATAAGTGATGGTAAAGCTAAAGATATTGATTTTTTGACTATCTTCTATAAAAAATTAGATTGTGATATAAATAAAGAAGAAAGTACTAATCAAATTGTTAAAAAATGTCCTAATTGTGGTGCTATATTAGTTGTTAAGAGAGGTAGATTTGGAGCATTCTTAGCCTGTCCTAGGTACCCAGAATGTAAATACACAGAAAAGTTAGAAAAAAATTCACTGCTAAATTAGAAGTATCTTAAATAAATAATAATATCTTCTTCCTTGACCTGAGCATGTCGTTAAAAGGCTTATTTAAATGGAAGGAGATTAAAATTATGTTAAATTATTTTGGAGATCCTATTATTGGTTGACCACAATCATCGATGTTAGCAACAGATAGTAAGGATATTTATTGACAAACTGGACACACATATTCATTATGTTTACTTCATGGCCCAAGAAAATTAGAAGAAACCTTCAGTACTAGAGAAGGAGCAACTTCTAGAATGTATCAAATTTGTAATAAATATGGTATGCAAATAATCAAGGTTTACAATGATAAACATGATAAATCATATTTCACAAATACAGGGGCCGAGTTCCACATCAACAGACTCTTTTAATTAATGTGAGGTGTCCACTACCTCACCAAATAAAACAGTGGTATTAGTACAGTAATTTCTAACTCAAGTTAGTTTTTATAGATTAGATGATTCTTAGAATTAAGAATCTTTTTTTTTTTTATGTTGATTTTTATTTTAAAATATCGTAGAATATGATGGATGAGGAGGTAATTGAAATGAAATTCATTTATTCAGATGGGGGAAGAAGTAAATACTTCAAATCAAAAGATGTTAGGGATTGTGTTGTAAGAGCTATTTGTAATGCAACAGGGAAAGATTATAAAGAAGTATACGATGCAATTAACGAAATGAGTAAATCAGAGAGAATAAGTAAACATAAGAGAAGTACTTCAAATGCTCGTAATGGTGTATATAAAAACACTTACAAAAAATATATTGAAAATATATTAGGATGGAAATGGGTTAGTTGTTCTGGAATTGGAAAAGGAATAACTAAACATTTAAATGAAAATGATATGCCATCTAAAGGAACTTATATTGTTAAAGTATCTAAACATTTAACATGTGTTAAAGATGGAGCTCTTGTAGATACTTATGATTGTACAAGAGATGGACAAAGAGGTGTTTACGGTTATTGGAAAAAATAGTTGATTTTGTTTCTAAATTAATGTATAATGTCCTCAAGAGGTAAGAAAAATGAATAGAGAAGATTTAAATAAAAGAATTGAAGCAGTTAAAATAAAAATTGAAAAAGCTGTTAAAAATAGAGATAAATATTTAAATAAGATTTCTGATGAGAATAAAAAATATGCAGATATAGAAAAATATTCATACACAGATATTGGAAAATTACATTTATCTTATGATGAAGAGATCAATATTGATAGTTGCAGAACAAAGAATTCAGAGATTGAATCTTTAACTAATACATTAAATAACTATAAAGAACAACTTAATAAATTATCTAATTTCGAACAAGAAGAAAAAATTAAAGTTATTTGGGACTTCTTACTTAAATGGAGAGAAGATACATATAATAAAGTTGTTAAAAATGCAGAACATTTTTATGATTTAAAGCAAAAATATGATGATGAATTTAAAAAATATAAAGAAGAAAATAAAGAAAGATTCGAAAGAGCATCTTATATGGGTAAAATTGGTTTAGAACAACGATTCAGTGAAGATTATTATTCTTCTGTTTTCCCAATTACTCGTAATGTATATACATGGAAGGGTAAAATTGATGAAAAGAAACTTAATAATATTCTTGATAGAGATATTGAATCTAAATATAAACATATAATTGCTAAGGTAAAGAAGGTTTGTGGAGAAATTGTTGATGCTTCTGATTTACATATTGGTAACGATGGAACTATCAATGGATTAATTAAAGGAACTATTGGGAATGGTTATGTAGAAACTATTGTAGCAGGTGGATATAACATTCAAATAGCTCATTACAGAGTAATTATTCATAAAGTAAAATAGTTATTGTATGATATATAGTAGAGTAGAGTAGAGGTAGCTTATTAGGTTCATAACCTGGAGATTAGTAGTTCAAATCTACTCCCTGCAACCATTTGCTAAATTAAATGCAATCTGAGTAGTGTTTAATAAGCACCTCAGTTATTATAGATTATTCACTTTGCAGATAAAAAGGTAAAATAGGATTTACCTAATGATTAAATTAAAAGGAGAATTTAAGAGATGAAACAATTATTTAAAAGTGAAATTACAGGGAAAGTTTATGAAAGTGAACAAGAATGTTTAGATGCTGAAAAAGAGCATAATGAACTTGTTCTAAAACAAAACAAAGAGAAAGAAGAGAGAAAAGCTTCTGCTGATGAAATTAAAAAAGCCTATGAAGATTATCTTGCTCTTTGTAAAAAGAATAAAGAAAGTGAAAGAGAATCATACAACAAATATATTGATTTAAGAAATAAGTTTGTTGATAAATATGGTTCTTATCATTTAACTGTAACACAAAAAGATAATTTAAAGCCAGTTGTTGATTTTGGTTTTAATGAATTAGATAAATTATGTATATTACAAATGAAGCTTTGGTGCTTCTTAAGGTCTAGTAAAATAATCTAGGCCTTTTATTTTGTACTATATGCATTAGCTAAATTAAATGATATTATATAGGAGAAAATTAAATGAAAGAAAGAACAAAAATAGGGCAATTTATGTATAATTTTACAGATAAAGTATGTAAAAAAATAATGAAACATAAATGGCTTATTTATTTACTTAATTATACTTGGGGTATTTTAACAACTATAGCTGGGTGAGTGATGTATGGATTTTGTTTATTATTCCTTAAAAAGTATATTGGAGAAAAAGGTAAATTCATGCATTGTCACTATTTAACGATATTTGATAGATGAGGTGGATTAGAAATGGGTATGAATTTCTTTACTGATAGAACACCTTCCTTACATACTCAATATCATGAATGTGGGCATACAATTCAAAATGCTTTATATGGTCCATTATTTATTTTCTTAATTGCTATTCCTTCAGCAATTAGATATTGGTATAGAGAGTTATATACAAGAAAACATAAACAAGATCCTGAATTTTATTTACCATCATATGATTTAATATGGTTTGAAGGTTCAGCAAGCGATTTAGGAACTTATTATCATAATAATTTTAAAAAGTAATTCTTGATTTTAATTCATGTGTCATATATAATTATAAATGAGGAAATAAGAATATGGCTAAGAAAAAATTATTAAAAGAAGATTTAGACGAAAAAATAGATGAAATATTTAATTTTAATGATAGTATTGAAGTTGTTTCAAAAGAAACATGTTTACACCAGTTAGATAGAGCAATTATTTTGTCTATGAGAAGTAAAGAAAATGAATAATATATCAAAAGAAAATATTGTTGAAACAGGACAATATAAACAAGGGGTTAAAAAATTAATTAAAAAACATAAAACCGAAACTCTTAATAGTTTAAAACAAATTATTGAAGATTTATGTAATTTTAAAATAACAACTCAATATCATAATCATAAATTAACTAATTTATGATTATGAACTGCATGTTAATAATGAAGGGGATGTATTATTAATTTATAGATACTCAGGAAGTGCATTAATTATTTCCCTTCACTTGATAGATTTAACAGATCATAAAGAATTGAAAAATCCAGATTATAAAAAACAAATTAAAAAGACAATTAAAAATTTAAAAGAAAATAAAGGAGATAAAAATATGGAGTATATGGAATATACAACTACTAATGAAAACACACTTACAGTAAGTTTTAAATTTAAAAATAAAATTACAGGTGCAGACACAATGTTTGATTATGAAGTGCCTTTTGAGGTGTTTGTTGGAGCAATAAAAGATTATTTCGATAAGCATTTTGATGTTGTATTAAAAGGTAAATATAAAGACATTTGGAATATGCTTGTAGATCTTGGAGAAAGAGTTGATGTAGATATTATTCAAGAGTTTATAGATGATGATGAAATAATTAAAGAACTACAAGATAGACTTGAAGAAGAAGCGCATGAAAAATTTGATGAGCTTTGTCAAGAAGAAGCTGAAGATGAAGAAGATGATTTTGAGGAAGAAGAATTTAATGAATCTTTAGATGAATAACCTTTAAATGAAGAAAAGTTAGAGGAATCTAAATAAGTAATTTTATCAATTAAAAATTAATAGTAGAGCACTTATGAGTAGTGCTCTTTTTTGCTATTTAGTATTTTGCTAAATTATATGAGATTAATTTAAAAAATTATCTCAACGTTATGCTTCAACGATATAAAAGCGTTAAAAAAGGAGATTTTATAAAAAGATGAAGATAATTAAAAAATTAAGTCCTATCATGGAAAGTATTTCTAATGTAGGAAAAAATAAGAAAAAAATGTTGGATGAAGAATTTGATGTTAATCATCCTATTGGTGTTTTACCTCATGCAGATGCAGTAGCAATGGAACAACACATTGCTGATAGAGCAGCAGGTTTAGAAAGAAGAGCTAATCCAGAAAAAGATCCATTAGTTAAAGAATTAATTGATGAAACAGCTTCTGAAAAATCAAGAACATTACATTATGATGTTGTTGATAGAAAAGGATTAGCTAAAATTTTAACTGAAGCTAAAAAGAATAATCAAAAATTCAAAGTAGGTAAATCAGATAAAGCTGGTTATAGATATTTTGTTGATATTATGCCTATCTATGGAAGTAAAGGTGCTTTAGAAGTAGATGATGGAGATACTGAAGTTGATGGAGAAGCTTTAACTGAATCCTTACTCAAAGAAGATATTGAAAAAGAATTAAAAGAATATATTAAATGGTGTGAAGAAAATAATAAAGAGGCTAAAGATGCCAAGTCTTTAGAAGCTTATTTAAATCAAAAGAAATCATTAAAAGAAGATAAATATAAAACACCAGTTAACGATAGTGAAGATTATATAAATGCTATGTATAAAGCATATAAAGCTCTTTCAAGAAGAAAAACAGGTTATGCTGCTGTTTATGGATATTCAAAAAATAAAAAATTTACCCCATTACTTAGTATAAAAGATTCTCAAGATGAATTAAATAAAGTTGTTAATTCTTTAAAAACAAGAGAAAAAGGAGCAACAGATGTTACTGTTTATACATTATTTAAGAATAAACTTGATGATGCTGAGGCTTTATTAAAAGAAAAAGGCTTATTGAAAGAATCTTTAAAATTAGAAGAAGATTATGATGATTTTGATTATTATGTAGAGCAATTAGAAGAACTTGATCTTGATGAAACTGATTTTGATTATTATTTAGAAAAATTATATGAAGTAGCAGATGAAGATGAATATGCTTCTTATAAATCTTTTGCTGCTGTTCTTAGAGATGCTCGAGCAACAGCTGAAGACGAAAATAATCAATATGAAGATGAAGATTTAGATGAAGATCTTCAATTATATGCTTCTTCATTAAAAGATTTCAAACCAGCTAAAGAAGCTGAAGAATTATGGAATGAAATCATTGAAAAAGGTAAATTAGATGATCTTGAATATGAATTAGAAAATGTATTTAAAGCAGATGATGATGAGAATGCTTCTATTGACATTGAAGGATTAAATGATTTATTAGTTAATCATCAAGACTTTATCAGAACATTAATTGGCTTAGATGATGCACCATTAGAGGATGATGATTATGATGAAAAACCAGTTGGTGAAAATGAAATGGTTTATTATGAAGATGATGAAGAGCCTGTTGATGAAGATGCACCTATTGAAGATGATGAAGATGATGTAGATGCTAATGAAATTGAAGGTGTAGATGAAAGCGACGAAGATGATATTGAACCTGTTTATGGAGATGAAAAAGAAAGAAAAACTCCAATAAAATGGAAGAAAATAGAATCAGATGAAGATGATGATTCTGAAGAAGATGAATCAGAAGAAAAAGAAGAAGAAAAAGAAGATAAATCTGAAACTGAAGAAGATAAAAAAGAGAAGAAAGAAGAAAAAGTAGAAGAATCTTTAAAAGAAGAACTATCAGATATTGTAACATATGATAATAGCGATGAATTCTTAAAAAAATATGGTTTAGACAGCTATTTTTGATTCGATGGTTGCGATTTAGTTGATAATAAAACTTATGAAACAACTGTAATTCATTTTGGTAGGAATGGATCTTCTGAAAAATATTTACTTAATGAAATTAAAAGATATTATCCAAAAATCTTTAAAAAGTTAAAATTAGATAAATATCTAGAAGAAGCTTTAGATAAAAAAGAACCTGAAATCAAATTAGATGAAGCAGCTGGGACAATTAAAAGAAAAGGATTTAATCTCCCAAGTGAAATTACAGTTAGTTTAGATGAGCTTGATTTAGATGATATTGATGATGAAGATGAAGTTGGAGAAGCCATTAGTAATTATTTAAGTGATGAATATGGTTTTACCCAATATGGTTTTGAATGGGAAAGAGGAGATAATGTTGAAGAAATTAATATTGATAATATTAAATGGGATATAAGTGAATCCTTAGAAGAAGATTTAGAAGAAGCTGCTTATCAAGTTATGGTTATGCATCAAGATTATTCAGAAACTTTACATTTCCTTACCGCTAAATCTATTGAACAATTAGAATATAAAATTGGTAAAATCGATCCACATTACATCGATTATTCAATTGTTTCTAAAGAACAAGAACCAGCTGAGAATAAGAATGAAGAAGATGATTTAGAAGAATGTAACAAAAACTTAAAAGAATGTGGTCCTTCTAAAGATGATGATTTAACAGAAAATATTGCAAAAGGTTTTGTTAAAAATAATTTCACCGAAGCTAAAGATATGTCTAATATGTCTGATGAAGAAAAAAGGCAAGAACTTGCTAGAAAATCATTACAATCCCTTAATGAATCTGATGAAGAAGTTGTTGAAATTGATGATAAAGAATTAACAGAAGCTTTAGGTATGCCAACAGAAGATCAAGTTAAGAAAGAAGAACCTAAAAAAGAACAACCAAAACCAAAAGAATTAAAAGAAGAAGTTATTAAAGATAAAAAAGTAGAGTGGGAAGAAGCAGTTAAAGATAGCTATAATCACTTTGTTAATGATTTAGGTAGAAAACCATCTGCATCTGAAGTTCTAGAAGATGTCATTAATAATTATAATTTAAATGTTGATATTGAAATTGATTTAGATAGTCCTTTTAAATATGACAAATGGGTTTCTGAAGTAAAACAAATTCTTAATAAAGAAAAATTACAATATGTTGATGAAGTAGAAGAACAACTCGAAGTTAAAGAAGAACCAAAGGAGAATAAGAATGAAGAAGTTAAATAGAAAACTTATTCTTGAAATCTTAGAAGATGAAGATGTTTTATCTTCAAAAGAAATGGAAGAACAACCTATAGAAACTTCTATTGAATCTGAAGAACCTGTTAAATTAGATAAAGGGGAAAAAATTAGTTTCATCCTTTCTGTATTATCTGATTTAAACAATAAAGCATTAGATATGTTTAATTACCTAACTCCTTATATTAATAATATTGATCCAGAAGAAAATTTAAGTGAAGACAATAAGAATTTACTTGCAAATGTTTATGAAGATGTTTCTTTAATTCTTGGTAAATTAAGTCAAGGCTTAAAAGATAATAGTCCAGTAAATATTCAAAATGCTATTGATGATGGACAAACAGAGGCACAAGAAACTATATCTACACCTGATCAATTAGAAGAAAGTTTAGAAACAGATAAAGAAAAATTATGAAGTGATCTAATAAATAATATTGATATTGATGATGATGTTGATAAAGTTAGTGATGAAGTTGAATATAATTTAAGACAAGATTTTTTTGAAAATCCTAAATCTGAATTAGAAATGTGGAAAGAATATTATAAAGAAAATTCAGAAATGCTTGACAAAATAAAAGTATTTGAAGACAAATATTTTAAGGAGTAAATAGAACATGTTTAAAGATGAGTTAGAAATGTTTGCTCCTGAAACAGAGATGGAAATTGTTTATAATTACAATAATTCGCGCAAAAAACCAATTCCAGTATATTATCCTGATCCAATAAATACTTATGATTTAAACGGGAATTTAATCGGTTATACTTGGAATTATGGTGATGCAATTGAATTATCTATTCATCTTAATAATACAGTTTTACATTCAGATAAAGAACATTTAGATTTATTTGAAAAATATTTATCTGATAAAGAAGTTGAAATTAATTTTATTGATATGAGAGGAGAAGTTAAGTATACATTTTATGCACCAGCTTCTCTTCATACAAAATTAAAACTAAATTATAGTGATGAAACATTAATTGAGAGGAATGAATATAAATGTACTCTTGTTCTCATAAATCCTTATGATTTATCAAGAATAAATTTACTTGAAAAACCTTATTCAGTTTATGTTAAATAAAGAGGAGATAAAAGATGGAAAGTAAAAGAAGAATAGATTTTATGAAAAAAGAATTTCCAGCTATGTCTGCTCATTTTGCTCATACTCTTGATGATATGGCAGAAAAATATCTTAAAATTCAGTTCATTGAAGTAACTGATTTAGTAGGTAAATTATCTCCTGAAGACGTAATGCTATTAAAAGCATCAAGAGCAAATGTTATTGTTTATAATAATGTTACTTATGAGTATTCAAAAGCAGAAGGAAATTTGTATTATTACATCTCTACAACTTCTGATGATGGAAAGATAGCAATGGATGAAATTATTCTTAATGTTGATACAGGAGAATATATACATCAAAAATTAGCTAATGAAATTGAAGAAGCACCAGCTGATGGAAATGTCTATGGTAGAAAAGATAAAGAATGAGTTCAGTTAAGTAAAGAAGCATTATCTTATTCCTTTATTAGTGGTCCATTAAACAAAGAATACATCACTTTAGAAGATATAGATTCTTTAGAAAAATCTTCTAATCCTAAGAAGCAGAAGATAGAAAGAAAATATGTTTTAGATAGTGATAGTTATATATGGTTTGTTTCTTTAAAAGAAATTGATTATATAGCTCATGTTGGTGGATTGGAAATTGATTATGTTAAATTGCCTGAAATAATTGCAACTTATAATGGAGTAAAAGAAACCTGATATACATATAGAACAACATATCCTTTATTAGCTGGAACTTGGAATTTAATTATAAAATTCAAGAAAGATGAGCTAAATTAATAGGAGACAGATAATGAGAATAGCAGGTGTATTACAACCAGGTACAACATTAGGCTATGTTGTTGAAAGTAAGTATGTTAAAGCAGGTCTTATAGTTGTTCAAACAATAGAAGAAAGAGATGCTTTAGTTAATGAAAATTCAGGTGCATTAGTTCATGGAACTCCTATCTATTGTGCTGGTACTAAAAAGACTTATAGATATAATGAACAAACAAAATTATTTTCAGTAGAACCTACATTTATTGAAAATGAAGATGGTAGTTTATCAATTGTAGGAGAGGATGGAAATCCTCAAAAGATTAAATTTAATATAACTATTAATGATTTAGATGAATCTTTAAAAGATATTATTGAGAACTTACCTACAATGGGTGCAGTAGAAGAATTAGTTTCTACTAAATTATTAGATTATGTAACTTTAGCTTCATATACAGAAACTATTAATAGTATTGAAGAAAAGTTAGGTAATAAACAAGATAAATTAACTGCAGGAGAAGGTATTAAAATTGAAAATAATATCATTAGTGCAGTTTATGAGAATCTTGAACAATTAAAGTTTGCAAATAAAGCTCAATTTCCTTATCAAGGACAAGAAGATGTTTTATATGTTGCAAAAGATGAGAAAATTATATATCTCTGGGATGTTGTTTCACAAGATTATGTTTCTATATCAGGAACATCAATGCCTGATATAAAAATAATTGATGGTGGAGATGCAAACCCAGTTTTATAAATAAAATTTAATTAAAAGGAGAGAGAAGAAAAGTTTATGGCAGAAAAGACTTTAAACACACGTATTATTTTGCGTAATGATACTGCTTTAAATTGGTCAACACATAATCCAGTGTTGCTTTTAGGTGAAGCAGGTTATGAAAATGATACTCAAAAATTAAAGTTTGGTGATGGAACAACTGCTTGGAATGATTTACCTTATTTTGGTGAGTCAGCAGAAAGTGTTGCTAAAGTTTACCAAACAGAAATTAATCATGGTTCCGACCATATGGAAGCAATTACTTCTGTTGTTGATAGTGCTCCACTTCATAATGGAGACATCGCAATTGTTAAAGAATTAATTGCTAATGATAAGAGAGAATATACAGCTTATGTTTATAATGGTGAACAATGGGTTGCAATGGATGGTAATTATAGTGCTGAAAATGTTTTCTTAAGAGAAAATATTACATTAGCTGGTAATTATACTCAAGTTGGTAATTTAACAAAATCTGCTTCTGGAACTGCAACATTTAGTGTTGCTGGAAAATCAATTGCAGAAGCATTATTAGAAATCTTTAGTAAGAGATTACAACCAACTGCAACTCAACCTTCTTGTGGTATCACATTAACAGGAGCAGGTGCTAAAGAAGTTGGTACTTTATTCACTCCTTCATATACAACTTCATTTAATCCAGGTTCTTATACTTATGGTCCTGCAACAGGAGTTACAGCATCAACATATAGTGTAAGTGATGGAACAAATACAGCTTCTACAGCAACTGGTTCATTTGCTCAATTAACAGTTTCAGATAACACAAATTATAAATTAACATTAACTGTTAATTATACTGAAGGTGTTGTTGCAAATGATAACTTAGGAAGTCCAAGTAATCCTGAAGTTAAAATTGCTGCTGGTTCTAAGAAAGCTACTTCAAGTGCTGTTACAGGTTATAGAAATATGTTCTTTGGAACAATGACTACAAAACCTGTTGATATTACAAGTGCAGATGTTAGAGCATTAGCAACTAAACAAGCAAAAGGAAATGTCACTGATAAATCAATTGCTATTCCTGTTGGTGCATTAAGAGTTATCTTTGCTGTTCCTAGTGATAAACAAATTACTTCTATTAAAGACGTTAATGGTTTAAATGCCCAAATTTTAAGTTCATTTACAACCAAAAAGGTTCAAGTTGAAGGTGCTAATGCATTTACTGCTATTGAATATACTGTTTACTATATGGATTATGCAAGTGCTAATGACACAGCAAATAGCTATTTAGTAACAGTTGCAAATGCTTAATAAAGGAGAATAGAAGAATATGGCTACAAATTTTGGTAAATTAAATTTCTCAACTTCATTCAATCCAACTTCTGCTTTTCCTATTGATGCAAGAACTTATTTTGAAAGTTTAGTTTCTGCTCAAGAAGCTGCTGCTACTGCTGAAGAAGCAGGTAGTGCTAATACTACTTACTATTATGGTCAAATTTTAGTAGTTAATGAAGGCGGTAATGTTGCTGCCTATCAAATTACTCCAGCAAAAGCATTACAAAAATTAGCTGCTACTACAGCAAGTGGTGACTTAGCACATGATGTTCTTGAATTACAAGGTAAAGTCAGTGCATTAGAAGGTAATGTTTCTACTTTATCTAGTGGATTATCTTCATTATCTGGAACAGTTAACACTTTATCAGAAGGTTTAGCTACTGTTTCTGGGAATGTTACAACATTATCTTCTCAATTAGGTACACTATCTGAAACTGTTGGAACATTATCAACAGGCTTAGGCACTGTTAGTAGTGGATTATCAACATTATCAGGAACTGTATCTACATTATCTGGAAAAGTTGATGCTAATGAAACTGCTATTTCAACATTATCAGGAAAAGTTAGCGCTAATGAAACTGCAATCTCAGGATTAACTGGTAGAGTTACAACAGCTGAATCAGATATTGATGATTTACAAGCTAAGATTACTGGATTAACTGGTGCAATGCACTTTAAGGGTGTTGTTGAAGCATTACCAGAAGACTTAAGTACTTATGAACCAGGTGATGTTATATTATTTGGTAAAAAAGAATATGTTTGTGTCGAAAATGATGGAACTAAAGAATGGCATGAATTAGGTGATGAAGGATCACACTTAACAAAAACAGAAGCTGAAACTATATATGTTAAGAAAGAATTCAATTTAAATGGTCACACATTAAGTGGAACATCATTATCACTTACAGCAGCTGATGTTGGTGCAGATGCTTCTGGTGTAGCTGAAGGTGTTAAAACTGAATTAGATGGAAAAATTACAACTTTAAGTGGTAGAGTTGATCAATTAGAAACCGATAAGGTTGTTGCTTCTGATATTACAGATGCTATTAATGCATTAGATGTTGCAGCAGTTGCTGTTGGTGCTGGTGAAACAGTTAAATCTATTTCTGAAACTGATGGTAAGATTGCTGTTGAAAAACAAGCTATCCAAGTTGCTCAATCTCAAGTTACTGGATTAGAAGGTGCATTAGCCGGTAAACAAGATACAATTATAGTTAGTGGTAATGGTTTATTAACTATTAGCGAAGGTGTCTTTGGTGTTGATACTAATACTTATGCTACTACTTCAAGTGTTGAAAGTTCTATTAGTACTGCTATTGATAATTTAGATTTAGCTAATACTTATTTAGGACTTCATGCTAAAGCAGATACAGCTGCTAATGCTGATAAAGTTGCTAATAAATTAACTATTGGTACTAAAGAATTTGATGGTAGTGCTGAAGTTACTGTCACTGCAGCTGATTTAGGTGCTTTAACAGCAATTCCTCAAGCAACTGCAGAAGCTTTAGGTGGTATTAAATTAGGTCATGCTGAAACAGCAACTGAAAGAGCAGTTGTATTAGATGGTGAAGGAAAAGCTTATGTTAATGTTCCTGCAGCTGTTACTTATAGTGCTGGTGCTGGTTTAACATTAAGTGATAATACATTTGCTATTGGAACTGGAAGTGTTACAGTTGCTATGTTAGCAGGTGGAATTACTGATGATAAATTAGTTAGTTTAGATGTCCAAAAATTAACACAAAAAGAAGAAGATACATTAATTATTGATGGAGGAACTGCTGAATAAGCAGTTTCTTCAGTAAATATTTTATATGATAAAGAGGAAATAATCAATGGCTGATAAAACATTAAAAACAAGAATTAAATTAAAATATGATACTCTTGCTAATTGGCAAGGTGATGGTGCTTCAGTTGTATTATTAAAAGGTGAAGTTGCTGTTTGTGAAGTTCCAACTGGTGGTTCTTTAGAACAAGTTACTCCTCCAGCTATTTTATTTAAAGTTGGTGATGGTGTTAAAACATTTGCTCAATTACCTTGGGCAAGTGCATTAGCAGCCGATGTTTATGCTTGGGCAAAAGCAGCTACTAAACCTACTTATAGTACTTCTGAAATCACTGGTTTAACAAATGCTTTAGCAGGTAAAGAAAATGCTGGTACTGCAGCTGGTTTAATTGCAGCTTTAGATTCTGAAGCAGCTGTTCAATCCGGTAAATTTATTACAGGTTTTGAATTAGTTGATGGTAAAGTTACAAATGTTAAATATGGTGAACCTGCTGAAGTTGCAATCCCTGAATATACATTAGTGGCTGGTACTAATGGTTCTTTAACTTTAAAGAAAGATGGAGCAGCTATTAGTGAAAATATTAAAGTAACTGGTTGAGATAATTTAGTTAGTAGAGTTGGTGCAGTTGAAACAGAATTAGAAGGAAAACAAGATACTTTAACTGCTGGTTCTATTAGTAAAAGTTTATTAGCAAGTGATGTTCAAACAAGCTTAGGAAAAGCAGACACAGCATTACAAGCAGATGATTTAACTGGTTATGCAACAACTTCCTCTGTTACTAGTGCTATTAATACTCATAATACCTCAAGTACTGCTCATAATGATATTAGAACATTAATTTCTAATTTAAGTGGTAGAGTTGATGGGTTAGGTAATGCATTACACTTTGTAGGAACAGGTAGTAAACTTCCTGGCACTGGTAAAGATGGAGATGTCTTTGTTGGAACTGGTGGCAATATTGATGGTAAAGAATATGTTTATAGTGGTGGTGCATGGGAAGAATTTGGTAGTGGTGATCATATAACTAAAGCACAAGCTGATGGTTGGTATGATGCTAAAGGAACTGCTCAAAACCTTATTAATGGTTTAGATGCTACTATTTCTGGATTAGGTGCAGGGAAAACAATTACTGCTTTAACTCAAGCAAATGGTGTTATCTCTGCAACAGCTAGCAATATTGCAATTACAAGAAGTCAAGTTACAGATTTATTAAAATATGGTACTGTTTCAACTTTATCTATTGGTGATGTTACTAATTTACAAACTACTTTAGATAATAAATTAGAATCAGCTGATATTGCAGGTTTAGCTACTACTTCTGCTTTAAATGCTGCTATTGCTGGATTAGATAAAGCTGATGCTGCTGTTGCTAATCAATATGTTACAGCAGTTAGTGAAACAGATGGTGTTATTAGTGTTACAAGAAAACAAATTGCTTGAAGTGAAATCAGTGGTAAACCAACTATTCCTTCTGCTCCAGCAGCTGGTAAATTATTAGATGCAGCTGGCACAGAAATCTTTAATGCTAACCAAACAGATAATTCTACAATTATTGTAATTGATTGTGGTAGTGCAACTGAATTAGTTGATTAATTAAATATTAAGATAATAAAAAAGAGTGTTCAATTAAGAGCACTCTTTTATTTTTTTCTTTTAAATATACATCAAAAAAGAATTGCTAAATTATATGAGTAACCAAGTTGAAAAAGATGACTTGAGAATTGCTTAAATTGAAAAGATATTTAAGGAGATGTTATTAAATGGCTAACAAAAAAATACAGATAAAAAATAATGCTGGTGATAGTCTTTTTCCTGTTACTAAAAGAACATGTATAGATGATTTTGCTCATACTCATTCTTTTACAGGGACAGCAAAAGCAGTTAGTGTATCAGGAACTTATTCAAAGGCAACAGGAGTTACTATCAATAGTATTACTCCCGCAGGCTCTATTACATTAAGTAGAAGTGCTAATGTTGCTTTATCTACTGCTTCTATTAATCAAATAACAGGAGTAGGTACTTTACCAACAAGCGAATCAAAAACAGTTGTTACATCAGCAATTAATAGTGCTTCAGCTACATTTACAGGAACTGTAAGTGCTGGTTCTAATACAACTTCAACAGGTGGTACAAAATATGTTGAAGATGCTAGTATAAGTGGAGGAGGAGTAACACCTACTATTAGTTATATGCATTTTAGTGCAGGTTCAGCACCTACTAAAGCAGCTGTTGATGTTGTTACAGGTGTTTCAGGAGGTGGAGGAAGTAGAACATTAAGTTATCTTCATTATACAGCTCCAAGTGCAACAAAAGGAAGTTATACACCAGCAGGTTCAGTAACTTTATCAAGAAGTGCAGATGTTGCTTTATCTACATCAACAATTTCTCAAATTACTGGAGTTGGTTCATTACCTACAAGATCTTCATTTACTTATAATACTTTAACTGTTAGTGGAACTGGAGATCATTGCACTTTATGTGTAGCTTCTGCCAGTGCTTATCAAATAACAGGAGTTGGCACTTTACCAACAAAATCAGGTGTTTCTGTTGCTACAGGAGTTTCTACACAACCATCATTTACAGGAACTTTTGCAGGAACTGCTACAACAGCTTTAGTAACTGCTGTTTCAGGAGGTTCATTAACAGCTAATACAACAGTTTCAGGTGGTATAAAAGTAGTATCTGATGCATCTTTTACAAATGCAAGTGCAACAACTTCTACAATATCTCAAATAACTGGTGTAGGTACTAATCCATCTCTTACATTTAATTCTACTTCAAGTGGTGGTCAAGCATATGTAACTAATGTAACACATACTTCACCAAACTTATCAAAAACAATAAAATATTTACACCCAACAGTTTCTGGTTCAGTTAATATAACTACCACAACTGCACCTACTACAACTGTGTCAAGTATAACAGGAGTAGGAACATTACCTACTATGTCTGTAGTTAATGTTGCAACAGGTGTTTCAACACAACCTAACTTTACAGGAACATTTAAAGGAACAGCTGTTACACCAACAGGTTCAATTACAACAAGTAGTACTTCACTTACTTTAAGTGGTTCATATACACCAGCAGGAACAGTTGGAAATGTTCAATAATAAAAATAAAGGAGAATATAAATAAATATGGCAAACAAAATAGATAAAATACAAGTCGGAACAGTTTCATATGATATTAATTTACCTACCAGCGCAACACCATCAATTACATCATTAACTGTTACAGGAGATTTAACTGTAGAAGGTACATCAAATCTATCGGTCATTAGAGGTAATTCTAATGTTTTAGAAATTACTCATTCCTCTATTGCAATGATGGGAAATTCTATTTTAATGAGTGGAAATTCTTCTATTTCAATGGAAGGAGAGGATTTGGTACATAATTCTAATAGAGCTCTTTTTCAAACTCACTCATATACAGATATAATAACAACTAATTCATTTGGGGAAAGTAGAATATTTTTATCAGCTCCTAAAACACAAGCTGAGACTGGTATTATGCTTAATATCTCTACTACAGGTAACTTGTTAGTTCAACAAGGGGATGGTTATACAGTAGATTCTTTAATTAGTGCAGAGAGAGGATTAAATATAAATGTAAAAGGGTATAATGGTAATGAAGGAGACCCACAACTAAGAGATCAATCATGATATACACAATCACCAGTAAATATAACACTGGAAGCATCTAATATAAGTTTAACAGGTGATGTTATTGCATCAAACTTACAAACAGAAGGTTATATAAAAACAGACAAGGGTTATGCAGGAGGCAAATTTAATTCACCAGATGCTCCAAAAATAAATATTGGGTATTTATTAACGCAACAAACAGGACCAAGCAGTTATTCTTACAATTATATTAACAGTTGCGTTTTGAGTTTTCCTAGTAATGGAGGTGATAGTACGACGAGTACTTATACATTCCCTAATAAAGTAGGTACTATTGCATTAACTAGTGATATTCCTTCTTTATATTTACATAATATAACTATATATAGAGCTTCTTTTTGTTACTTAACATTCCAATTTACAAACACTACTTCTTCTAGCTATCAATCATACTCTTCTTTAGCTAATGCTTTAGATAATTTAGGAGCTACTTATGATAATAGTGTTCATTGTGGTGTACCTTGTTCTGGTATTTGTAGAAGTTCTTCAGTTTCTGTTTTATCTGTTCCTTATGCTGTTCATTCAAACGAAAATAAGAATGGCGTTGTTGTTTGCTTTGGGGCATCTATTAATGCAAATACAGTATCTATAGCAATTCCTGTGTTAACAACTACAATAAGTAATACTACATCCTATCAAATAGTTGATCTTGTTAAAAAATTAGCATAAATAAATTATATTTTAATTTTAACAAATAATTTTAGTTAGATATATAAATAACCCCAATAACTTACACTGTTACTAGAGCTTGATAAATTCAATACTAAGCCATAACCTGGATAATTATTCCCACTAATTTGTTGATATGGCAAAAAAGACACCTTATTTGGTGTCTTTTGATTTATTTTTTTCTACTCTATTAAATTCACAAATTTGTATTTGGATATTATTTTCTCCACTACAAGATTGTTTTAATATTACTTTATTTTTCTTTTTTCTGAATATCTTCTTGATTATTTTTAACATTATCTTCTACCTCTTTAATTTTAATATCAATAATTTCTTTATCCTTAACTTTCTCTTTCTTCTCTTCTTGCTCAGGAACTTCAATAGCAGAATCATCAAAATCAAAATTATACTTTTTCTTAAATTCGATTAACCATTTTTCAAAGTCTTCCATTTTACTATCATTATTATTAAATATAGAAGCACCATTTTTAGTAGATAAGAATAATCTTTCTCTTTCTTTTTCAACTACATGTTTATAACAATCTTTAAATTTATCATAAAATTCAGCAAATCTTTTTTCTGTTAAATCTAAGTTTTGTTTTATTTTTTCTCTCAAAACTTCTGATTGTTTTTCATCTTTAGACCAATCTAAAAATGTTCCTGTTAATAAGAAATAGGTTTGAAATAATTGAATTGCAGTTAAATTTATTGCTTCATGAATGTTTACAGGAAGTAATTTAGAAATTAATTTATCTTGAGCAAGTAAGTTATTATTATAAGTATCTAAAACAAATGTAGGTGATTGTCTACTAACACTATTTTTATTATTACACCACATATAAAATGGTTCATTACAATAAATTAATTTATCACGTGGAACTTGAGCTAATGCTAATCCATTAAAATATCCATCTTCATGTAAAGTAAGTTCTTCATCCCATCAAATATTTTTATCTATTAAAAATTGTCTTCTATATACTTTACCATGAACAAATACAAAAGCTTGTTGTCTTGCATTATAAATAAATTTCCCTGGATTCTTATTATCTGGAATCTCTTCTATAAATGTTGAATAAATACAATCCGGAGATTTTTGTGTTACTTCTCTAATAATTAATTGTAAAGCTAATGGATGATAAAACATATCATCAGCATCACAGAACATTACATAGTCAGCTGTAGCTTCTTTTAATGCTATATTTCTTGTTGCACTAACTCCTTTATGTTCACCTCTTATATATTTTATCTTAAACTTAAATTTATTTAAAAATGAAGGATCAAGGATAACATCAGTACCATCATTTACTATAATAACACCAATATCATTAAAATCAATATTTCTTTGAAGTTCAATACTTTCTAATAACTTTTCAATATCTCTTTCTGTTTCTTTGTATTGTGGAATTAAAATTTGTAAAATCATATATAATATAATACCTCTACATAATATACAATAATTTCTTTGGGATAGTCTTAATGTAGTTCCACTAACTATTAATTTTGAAATAATTAAAGCTGTAGCTAGCTAAATTATATGAGGATTTAGCTAAAAATACATGAAAAATAGTTTATTAGAAACATATAAATCGGATAAATTTAAAGATGAAACTGCTGGGTACATAGATACAGACGGCTTTTTTATATATACAGAAGAATATCATGGGGAAGAAGATAATGAATATAAGAACTTAGGGTTACCTGAGTTTAGTTCTACTCATTATGAAGAAGACACCTGTGTTAGAATATATAAAGAACCTAATGAAATTCAATACAAAAAACTTGAAGAAATAATTGATTATTTTTTAAATACTTATTATTATTGTAAAGTAGAAATTTGGGATAAACCAAATGGAAATTTTTCTTTCTATAATGTTTATAGCTTATTTGAAGGTGCATGCAAAGATTACACCTGGAATGAAAAAATAGGAAATTGAACTGGATACAAACTTGTTCAGATAATTAAAAATAATATAAATAAGAAAAATTTAGATGAGGCTTATAATACAGGAAATGTTAGTGGAAAAAATATCTTTGACACATCTACTCTAGGCGGTTATTCATATTATTCTCAATGTATCCCAGGCGATCCTGAAAATGAATATATGAAAGTTAAACATAATAGAATAGGTAAAATAGTTCAAATGTCTCCTAACGAATATTATTCTTTATGTGTAAAAATATTTGGTCGTACTGTTGAAAATTTAAAGAGACAGCGGATGTTAGATGAAGATGAAAATTATATAGATAGTTTAAAAGATGTTATTTTAAAAGATAAGAAGCAATTTCCTATGACTTTTATTTCATTACCTGATAAACAACAAGAAGGACTTCATAGAATGTTTGTTGCGGGAGAGTTGTTTGATTGAGATGAAAAATTTCCTGTTCTTCTTATAGATAAATATGATATTTTAAAAGAACAATTATTGTTAGAATTAAATAGAAATCAACTTATAAACAAATCTAAACATTCTGACAATTATAAAGATACCTCTAAAGGTAAAAATAGATGGGAAAGAAGAAATCATTCAAAAATTGATAGAAGAGTAGATCAATATAATAAAATTGACATGAATTCTTTCTTTAAAAAAGATGAGTTAAAAGTTGGTATTAATGTTCATGGTGAAACAGATGATTATGTTGTTACTATTAGATTTAATAATGCTCTTAAAGCAATAGCCGATGAGATAAAAAGAAATAATAATAAATTAGAATTCAAATGTGTTTTAATTGCATTACAAAGAACATTTAATAATGGAGATGTTTTTGTATCATGCACATGCCCTGACTGAAAATATCGTCAAAGTTACTATAGCACAAGAGATGGGTATAATTCAGGTGTTCCTGAAACAAGAGCTTCTAACATTACTAATCCAAAAGATACAAAAGGTGGAGGATGTAAACATGTTAATCTTGTTATTGGTAATATTGATTGGGTAATGAAGATAGCTTCTGTTATTAATAATTATATTCATTATATGGAAGAGTATTATCAAAGATTATATGCAGATGTTATCTTCCCTAGATTATTCAATATGCCATATCAAAGAGCAGTTCAACTTAATTTATTTGATACAGGAAGTGATGAAGTATCTTCAGATGAAAATGAAATTAAATTATCTAATAGATATGGAAGAACAAGAGGACAATTTAGAAGTGATGTTAGAATTAATAATATGAGAAACTTCAGAGGGCCTCAATTACAACAATCTCAGGAAGTAAACAATAAACCACTTCTTCAACAAAATGTAAGTAATAATATAGAAAAAGACCAATAATAAAGTTGGTCTTTTTACTTTAAAATTAATAATTATTAGAATTGATATATTTTTTAATATCCTTAATTTTGCTAAATTATATGAGGTAATTAATGATTTTATGGTAACTGTAGATAATAGTGGTAATATAACAATCAGTAGAGGAGATACATTTAGAATTCCTCTTTTTATAGATTGTAGTAAGAATATATTTAATAGTATTCGTTTTCCTTTAAAAGAAGGAGACAAAATATTTTTCTTTTTAGTTGAACCTAATACATCTATCAGACACTATTTACTAAAGCAAACATATACTAAAGAAGATGTTAATGAGAATGGTGATATAATGTTAAAATTTATTAATCAAGATACCTCATGAATAGCTCCAGGAACATATTATTATGAAATAAAAATTCAACGTCAATGAGAAGAAAAGTTTAAGGATGCTTTAATAACTATTGTTCCAAGAAGAAAATTTGTTATTTTGTAGAGAGGTTTAACTATGGATTATATTTATGGAAAATTAGATAATAATTTAGTTGATGTTAATAGAATTGAATATATTCAACTTAAAGTTTGTGATCTTGATAACAACCCTATAGAAGGACTTAAAGTAGGACAATATTATTTAGAAACTAAAATAGTTGATAGTAATCTTTTAATTTATACAGATCTCTCTGCTTTAAATAAAGATGATGATAATATCACAAGTAAACTTGAGCAAGAAATTCAAGATAGAATTAATCAAGGAAATACTTTACAAACAAACATTAACAATGAAGCAAAAAGAACTGATAGTATGATTAATCAGTTAAATGAAAATGTTCATTCTCAATTTGTTGCATTAAATAAAATTCTTGTTGATTCAATTAATACTATTAATGGTGGTATTGAAGAAGAAAGAAAAATAAGAGAACAAGCAGATACAACTTTACAATCTAATCTTGATAATGAAAGTAAAGAAAGATTAAAGCAAGATACTATTTTAGATAATAGAATTACTGAAGAAGTAAATAAAATAAATGATAGTGCAATTTCAGATAAAGATGAAATTAATAAAAGAATTGATGAAGAAGTTGCTACTTTAAATTCTACTATTTCTTCTACTAAACAAGAACTTCAAACAAACATTGATGCAGTTAATCAAGATTTACAAGATAAATATGAATATGCAATGGAATCTGTCACTGAATCTTTTGATCAAGTAATACAAAAAATAGCAGAAGAAACTACAAGAGCAACACAAGCAGAACAACAAATTAGTGATAATCTGGCTCAAGAAGTTCAAGATAGAAAAGATGCTATTACAAATCTTTCTAATGATTTAAACAATAAAATTGAAGAAGAAACACAACGTGCTACTCAGGCAGAAACAAACTTAGATCAAAAAATTGAAGCTGAAACTGATAGAGCAACTCAAGCAGAAAATACATTAACTACTAATATTAACAAAGAAATTAGTGATAGAGAAACTGCTATAGAAAATACTAATAATGCTTTAAATGATGAAGTTACAAGAGCAAAAGCAGAAGAACAAAGATTAGATACTGCTCTTAATAAAGAAATCTCTGATAGAACATCAGCAATATCAACTGTTACTAATAATTTAAATACTGAAATTAGTGATAGGAAAAATGCAGACACAACTTTACAATCTAATATTAATAAAGAAGCAAGTGAAAGACAACAAGCAGATAATTCTTTAAGAGATGATTTAAATCAAGAAATTCAAGATAGAGAAGCTGATGTTACTGCAGAAGAAACAAGAGCAACACAAGCAGAGCAAGCTTTAAGAACAAGTTTAAATCAAGAAATTAATGATAGACAGACAGCAGATCAAAGTTTACAAACTAAACTTGATGCAGAAACACAAGCAAGAAGTGGAGCAGATAATGATTTATCTCGTAGAATAGATAATTTAGAGGGTAAAACAACTAGACTTTATTATGGAGAAGGAACTTTATCATCTCCTACTGCTACTGAAGTACAGCAATTCATTACAAATCTTGAAGTAAATCCTCCATATGAACCACCATATAGTGGTATTGCAGTTGTTGTTAAATTAACAGATGAAAATACTTATCACATTTGGCATTATTATGCTAATCTTAATACTTGAAAAGATGATGGTGTTGATTTAGTTAATACTTTTACTAATGATTTTAAAGGTATTATTCAAGGAACGACTTCAGTTGGTTATATTAGTGCTGTTGATGGATTTGGTAAAGTTAATGGATGGGATACACTTAACTCAACAATTTCGGGTAATTATAATGCTTTAGATAATAAAATTGATTCTTCTGTATCTACTATTAATGGAACAATATCAAGTTTATCAACAAGATTAGATAATAAAATAGACACAGAGATTTCAGATAGAATTTCGGCTATTTCTTCCTTATCAAGTACATTTACAAATTCTTTAAATAGTGAGATAAGTAGAGCTAAACAGGCAGAAGAAACATTAGCTACTACTATTAGTACTTCTGTTTCAACAATCAATCAAACTATTTCTACACTCTGTACTAATTTAACTTCCTCTATTCAAGCAGAGACACAGAGAGCTACTACTAAAGAAAATGAAATTATTAGTTCTTTAAGTTTAGAAACACAAGCAAGAATAGATAATGATAATACTTTATCTACTAATTTAAATAAAGAAATTCAAGATAGGAAAGATGCAATTTCTGCATTATCAACAAGTTTAACAGCATCTATCAATTCATCTATTTCAACTCTTAGTTCAAAATTAAATGAAGAAATTAGTAGAGCTACAGCAAGAGAAGATGAATTAGAAGAATCTATAGCAACAGAAACTTCTAATAGAACATCCGCCATTTCTTCATTATCTACTGCTTTAACAAATTCAATTAATTCAATTAATACAACACTATCTAAAGCAATTGCTGATGAAGTAACTAGGGCAAAAGGGGTTGAAAATGCTCTCTCTTCTAATATTGATTTTACACTTTCTACATTAAATTCTCATATTAATGATAAAATTAATCCTCATGAAGTAACAAAAGCACAAATAGGATTAGGAAATGTAGATAATACAAGTGATTTGAATAAACCTATCTCAAAAGCAACACAAAAAGAATTAGATAGTATAAAAGAAACATTATCAACATTCTCTTCCGCAATAGAAACTTTAACCAATAAAGTTGATTCTGTTGATATGTATTTTGAGGATTTAGGCGAAATTTAAAAAAAATTGAAATTAAAAATATGAAAATTATAAAATAAGAAAACATCTAATTTAAAATGCTAAATTAGATGTTAGAACTAGAGAGGAAAATTCTTCCTAGCTGCTTAATAAAGTGCCAGGAAACCAATCAAATTAAATACAAAGGAGATTTTCAAATGGAATGATGGCAAACATTATTGATGACAGCAGGAACATGTTTTATAACATTAATAGTTACATTTGTTTTTAATTATATCATAGATGGACCTAAAAGAAAAAAACAAAAAGAAGATGAGTTAAACAAAAGATTACAGAAAACTTTAGATGATTCTGTTGGTAAAGTCAATCATGGTCTTGAACATGTGTTAGAAATTTATGAGAAAAGTAGACAAGATAGTATCAGAGAAAGACAAAAATTATATGACACTATAGACAAGATCAACAAAAATATTGATGATAGAATGAATAGATTAGAAGATCTTGTAAACAAACAAAGCAATGGCTTACAAATGATTCTAAGAGTTGAATTAAAGAAAGATTACACTTATTGAATTTCATCAGGTTATGCACCTATTGGAGTTAGAGATGAATTAGAGAATATATACCAAGCATATCATGGACTAGGTGGTAATTCAATTATAAGTGAATTAAGAGAACAATTTTTAAAGCTACCATTAGATAAAGAAGATTAACAAAAGCTAAATTAAGTGTAATAATATAAGGAGGAGCATAAATGAACTGAGCAGAAATAGGAACACAAATTATTGTAGGTATTATTGGAGTATTATTAACAGGATTAGGAACATTAATAACATTCCTCATTAACAAATACATTAAAAATGATAAACTTAAGACAATCCTTTCTTCTTTAAATGAAACAGTTAGAAATGCAGTTTCAGAAGTTTATCAAACATATGTAGAAGCATTAAAGAAAGATGGAATGTTTGATGCTGAAAAACAAAAAGAGGCTTTAAATAAAGCATTAGAAATAATTAAAACAAATTTACCTAAAGATGTAATGAAATGGGTTCAAGAAAATTATAGTGATATTGATTCTTATTTCAAATCACAAATTGAAGCTGTTATTGGTTTATTAAAAAATTGTGGTTCAAAATCAAAATAGAATATAAGACAATAACTTAGTAAATGCCTCTAAAAATTATAGGGGCATTTTTACGCATTTACTTGCGATTTAATGCGCATAAGTTAATTAAATATGATTTAATGTGAGGATGTAACTTTAGTTGAAATTAACGCGTATTTTATGCATTAAAATGAAAATTAAAAAAGTGTATGTTGTGTTGGAGGGAAAATAAATGAGTTCAGGTAAATATTTAAAGGAATTATTTAAAATATATTTTCAACCAACTCATTCCTTACTTAATTAAAATAGACCTAAAATAATTTTAGATATATACATTTTGTCACCTAGATAGGATCTATTGTATATCACTCATGTATATGGTATATATATATGTGATATATCACATTATATTATACATATTTGTTTCATCATGTAGGACTATCTCCTATATATAGAGATATAATATATCTCTATCTCTATTAGATAGTGATAAAAAAAAAAAATAAGCTAAATTATATAGATAATAAAAATCAGGAGTAATAACTTGGATATTAAGAATATAAGTAAAGAACAATTAGAAAAATTATCGCCAGAAGAGAGAAAGATAGCATTAGAAATATTAAAACAATATGCTAATAAAGGTTCTTCTGATATTTTTAATAATCTTATTTATGATGACTATGAAGAGATTCCTGTAGATATAGAAACATTCTTAACAGATGATAATTATATGGGTCAAGCATGGAAAGATACTGAGGGAAAATTAAAAATATATCCATATTGGATGAAAAAATTTAAAGAGTTATTTCCAACTAACATAGATACTAAAGTAAATACTTTTATAGCTAGTGGTGCAAGAGGATTAGGTAAAATGAATCCTTTAGATACTCCTGTTTTAACAAAAGAAGGATTTATCCCTATGGGAGATGTCAAAGTAGGCACAGAAGTTTATGGGAGAGATGGAAGACTTCATAAGGTATTACAAGTGTTCCCTCATGATTATAAAGATATATATGAAGTATCTTTTAGCGATGGCACTAAAAATGAATGTGGTTTAGAGCATTTATGACAGATAAAAGACCACCATGTAATTAAAAAACATAAGCAATATCCTCCAGAAACAAAAATAATAGAGACAAAAGATTTGCTTAAAATTAATTTTAAGTATGCTAAAAATAGATTTGAGATTCCAATGTGTGAGCCTATAGAATTTAAAGAAACTCCTCTCTCAATAGATCCTTATATTTTAGGATTATTAATAGGAGATGGTTGCTTTAATAAAGTAGGTATTTCTTTAACTACAGCAGATGCTGAGATAGCTAATTATTTTGATTCTTATATTAAACAAGATTCTCAAGGTTTATATCATGCTGTTAGCTATAAAAGTAAAAATTCAACCGCTTCTTCTTATAGAATATCTAAAATAAACAATAAAAGTAAAGAGAAAAATAAGTATTCAACTATAATAGAAAATTTAGGTTTAATGAATCATAAATCTTTAGATAAATTTATACCTATTCAATATTTATATAATTCCATAGAAAATAGAATAGCTTTATTACAAGGTTTATTAGATACAGACGGGACAGCTAATAAATCTAAAAGAAGATGTGATGAGAAATTTTCTTATAATATAAATCATAGTACTGTTAGTGAAAGACTGAAAGATGATGTTGTTTGGTTAGTTCAATCTTTAGGTGGAACAGCTAAAGTAATCAAAAGAAAATCTAAATATATAAATCCAAAAGGAGAATTAAGAGTTTGTAACCCTCATTATAGGATTTCTATTAAACTCCCTTCTAATATAGTTCCTTTCAGATTAAAAAGAAAATTAGATTTATACAATAGCTGTAATCATAAAGAACCTTCCAGATATATTGTTGGAATTAAAAAATTAAATGAGAAGAAAAAAGCACAATGTATTTATATAGATGGAGAAGAACATTTATATATTGTAAATGATTTCATAGTCACTCATAATACAGAAGTTTGCGTAGCAATAATATGCTACATGCTTTATAGAGTTATGTGCTTAAAAAATCCTTTGGAGTATTATCACATGAAACCTACTGAGAAGATAGTTTTTGCTTTTATGAATATCAAGCTTGATCTTGCAGAAGAAATTGCAAATTCTAAATTTCAAAATTCTATTAAGTTATCTCCTTGGTTTTTAGCAAGAGGTTCTATAACAGGTAGATATCAAAAATATTGAGAGCCAGATAAAAAATATTGTGTAGATATAAAAATAGGTTCTCAATCTGATGATTTAATAGGCTTACCAATATACTGTTCTTTCTTCGACGAAATAAGCTTTATTCGCAATCAAAATATAGATGTTCAAAAGCAAAAAGCTATAGATATGATTGATACTGCTATAGGTGGTATGATGACAAGATTTGTTCATAATGGTAAAAACCCTACTTTACTTATGTTAGCATCATCTAAAAGATCCGAAAAATCATTCCTTGAAGAACATATCAAAACAAAGTTAGCAAGTGAACCTGAAAATGTAATGATAGTTGATGAACCTGTTTGAATTGTTAAACCTAAAGGAACATATAGTGATAAAACATTTCCTTTAGCTGTAGGTAACAAATTCCTTGTCTCACAAGTTTTAAAAGATACAGATAATATAAATGAGTATATTCAAAAAGGATACAGAATAATTTATCCACCTATAGACTTAAAAGCTCAATTTTTAGATGATATGGATAGAGCTTTATGTGATTTTGCAGGTATATCTTCAACTCAATTGAGTAAATATATAAGCGGAGATGCTGTTAAAGATTGTATAAATAAAAATCTTATAAATCCATTTACTAAAGAAATCATTGAAGTAGGTAATGGGAAAGATGATAAATTAGAATATAAAGATTTCTTTGATCTATCTAAAGTTCCTACTGATATGAAAAATAAACCTTTATACATTCATTTAGACATGTCAATTTCAGGAGATATGACAGGTATTGCTGGGACATGAATTAAAGGTAAAAAACCTTCAAAAAATGAAAAAGAGCAATCTAAAGATTTATTTTTTGAGCTTGCATTTGCAGTATCTGTTAAAGCACCCAAAGGAAGACAAATATCCTTTGAAAAAAATAGGAACTTTATTAGATGGCTTAAAGAACAAGACTTTAATATAAGAGAAATATCAACAGATACTTTTCAATCTTATGATCTAAGACAACAATTAGAAGCAGAAGGATTTACTTGCTCTGTTCAATCAGTAGATAGAGTTGAAACTAATTCTCATATCTGCGTTCCTTATCAATTTTTAAAAAATGTTATATATGAACAAAGATTAGAGATATTTGAAGATAATACATTAATAGAGGAGTTAGTTAATCTTGAAAGAGATATAAATACTGGTAAAATTGATCACCCTTCTGGATTTCGTAAGGACGTAAGTGATGCACTTTGTGGATCTCTCTTCACCGCTAGCAAGTACGCTGAAGAATATGCTTACAATTACGGAGAAGATTATGATGCTTTCTTAGGTGCAAATGAAACAGCTATTCAAAAAGATGAGAATTTTAAAAAACAATTGTTGATAGATTTTGAAGAAGAATTAAAAAATATGAATCCTATTCAACAATCTAACAATACAAATACAAACAAACAAAATGAAGAACAACAACCATTTATTATGGATGGTGTAGTTATATGGTAAAGGAGAAATAAGTTATGCCAAATACAAAAAGTAAAGATTATGTAGGTAGAAAAGTTAAAGCAGAACCCTTAGATCCACCTAAAACAAATATTGATACAGATAAAAATTTAGAAGATGCTATTTTAACTGCTGCTACTAATGTAAGTTTAAAAACAGATGTCCTTGAGTCTTTTTCAACAATGGCTCAAAACAGAGAAAATGAATATGAATTAATAGATACAATGTCTATGGATTCTATCATTGCTTCAGCGTTAGAGAGATATGCAGAAGATATAACTCAAACAAATAAAAAAGGTCAAATATTTTGAGTTGAATCAGATAAAGCAGATGTAGCTAAATATGTTCAATATCTCTTAAATAAAATTGATTTTGATAGAAATGCTTATAAATGAGCATATATGTTAACTAAATATGGTGATGTATATGTTAAATTAGTCAGAAATAGTGAATTTGAAAATAGTTTCTTATTTGGAGATAAAAAGAAAGAGAAAGAATCTCTACAAGAAGATGTTAGACTAGTAGTTAATAAAGATTCAGATCACTATGCTGATACTTTAGATACAGTTAGAAATCCTGGAGAAATGTTTGAATTAACTAAATTTGGTAAAACAATCGGTTATATCAAAGCTCCAGTAAACATTCAAAAAGATTTTAGAAGTAATAATGATATTAATTCTCTCGTTACTTATAGAATGAGGAAAAATGATGTTGATATATATGCTGCTACTGAGTTTGTTCATGGTTGTTTAGAAACAACTTTTACTAGATCAGAAGAAGAATTAGACATTTTTATGAATGATGAGGATTATGATGCATCTGTAAATCCTGAAACATTCTCTATTAGAAGAGGTGCAGGTATTTTAAATGATTTATTTAAAGTATGAAGGCAATTCTCATTAGTTGAAAATAGTATCTTATTATCTCGTTTAACTCGTTCTTCTATTACTAGAGCAATTCAAATGGAAGTAGGAGATATGTCTCAAAATCAAGTAGTGAATGTTACTTCAAGAGTTAAGTCTTTACTTGAACAAAAGAGCACTTTAGAAGTAGGCTCAAAAATGTCTGAATATGTTAATCCAGGCCCAGTTGAAAATATTGTTATATTACCAACAAGAAATGGTAAAGGCGCAATCAATATGCTTCAAATTGGCGGAGATTATGATCCTAAAACACTTACTGATTTAGATCATTTTATTAATAAGTTAGCAGGTGGATTAAAAATACCAAAACCATTATTAGGTTTTACAGATGATAATACAGGATTTAATGGTGGTACTTCATTAACTATTTTAAGTAGTGATTATGGTAAAGCTATTAAAAAAATGCAAAAAGTTCTTACTCAAATGGTTACTGATGCAATTAATTTATTGTTAATTGATAAAGGTAAACAATCAATGATTAATAATTTTAAAATTAAAATGCAAACTCCAGTAACACAAGAAGAAATAGATTTAAAGAGCGATTTATCTAATTCATTAAGAAATGTAAGTGATATTATGAATACTCTAGGTGATATTGATGATAATATTTTAAAAACAAAAGCACTTAAAGTATTATTATCAGAAACTCTTGCAAATCAAGATATTACAAATATTCTTGAAGAATACATTAATGAACAAGAAGAAAAGAAAGAAAAAGAAGAAAAACCTGAAACTAATGAAGAAGAAGGATTAAATGAATTAGGTGGTGAAGAAGAATTTAATGAACCAACTCCAGAAGATATGGGATTTAATCCAATGGAAGGAGCACCTTCAGTTCAAGAAGAAGAAGCATCTGAAGTTAGTGAAGAAGAAATTCCTGAAGAAACTGGAACAACAGAGCAACCTGAACCACAAGAAGAAGAAAGTAATGATCTTCCTTCACCAAGTGATTTAGGAATTGATTTAACTGTAAATCCACAAAGATAATTAGGAGAATAAATATATATGGTTACTAAGAGTGATATAACAATTTTATTAAATGATCTTCAAGAAAAAGGTGTTGACACAAATGGGTATTTGAAGGAGTTGTATTCAACTTCTTCAATACCTTTAAACATAATCAAGTTTTTAGATGATAATAGAAGTTTTGATGTTGCTAATTTTTATGAAAAAATAAGATATAATTATAATAAAAAAAGAAGTGATTTATACCTAAACATTGTAAAAGAATTAGATAATGTAGAAGATGTATTAACAACATTAGCTTCATATAATCTTCAAGTATTATTGTATGCTAAAAAAATTGAAGATAAAGAAATGTTTTATAGAAACACAAGAGTAGAAGAAGTAACTAGAGTATTAAATAATTATTATAAAACATTTGATATTGATTCTTGTATTAAGATACTTTCTTTAATAAAAGCAGATATTAAATTATTTGAAGAAATAAAAAAAAGATAAATAAATTAATTAAAACCATAAAAATATTAACACTTCCTATAGGAGGTGTTTTTTACTTTCTGCTAAATTAAATGAGTGAGAATAGTGAAAGAAGTCTCAAAGAGGTTTATTTAGTATGGCAAATTACAATATGAAAACAACAGAAGATTTAATACTTAACGATAAAATTAAATTTGATAATAAAGGCGGCGCTATTTTAGGTATATTAGAAGGACCTATAGCAGATTCTAAACACCCTACAAGAAATGGTAGAATATATAATGAACGTCTTTGAGAAAATGTTTTAAATAATGATATTGTAAAAGAACAATTCGCTAATGGTGGAATATTAGGAGAATTAGATCACCCAAAAGATAGAGATGATATTTGTACTGAAAAAGTTGCAGTAATAATGCCAGAACCTCCAACCAAAAATAAAAATGGTGAATATATAGGTAAATTTAATATTCTTGATACTCCATGTGGTAGAATTGTTTACACTTTAGCTAAAGCTGGATTTAAACTTGGTGTAAGCTCAAGAGGTAATGGATATTATGATGAATATACAGGTGAAATAGATCCTGATTCATATGACTTTACTTGCTTTGATGTAGTTGTTTTACCAGCTATTAAAGATGCAAGAATGAAATTAGTTACAGAAGATTTTAAAAAACAAAAAACATTTAAAACTCTTTTAAAAGAACAATTAGATAGATCTTCTGATGAGGATAAAAAAATTATGGAAGAAACATTAAAAAATATTAAAGAAAATCTTGATAACCCACAAGATCAAGTGGATTTCAAAAAGAATCATCCTGATTTTTCTAAAAACTTCAATTTTAATAAATATGGTAAATATTTTGATAAAGATGGTAAGTTAGTAGATGAAAAAGGATATTTTGATGCTATTAAGGATTTAGGTGATGCAGGAGCAGCCATTAAAGAAGCATATGAAAAACATAAATGTGTTATATGTGGAAAAGATTTTGATGGTTGGGGTAATAATGCTTGGCCTATTAAAGATGGCATTTGCTGTGATGAATGTAATGCAGAAAAAGTTATTCCAGAAAGATTAAAACAATTAAATCTTAAAGAAGAAAAAGAAGAAAAAGAAATTCCAGATATTTCAGTTAAAGATAATACTTTAACTGTTGATATAGATAAAGAACCTGAAGTTGAAATTACTGATGGTGAAAAAGAATCTTGTGAAGAATGTGAAGAATTTGATTCTAAATTAAAAGGATTCTTAGACGCATTCTTAAAAACACAAGATTTAGAAGCAGAAGGTGAAGAAGAAAAAGATTTATTTGTCAAACTCTTCCATGAAACCTTCCCTGAATTAGATTGTTGTGCTGAAAAGCATGATGTTATAAATGATGAAGTTGAAAATAAAGAAGAAGATTCTCTTGCAGCCAAAGATACCGGAGCAGAAGACGATATTATGTTATTAGAACAACTTCAAAACACTTTAAAGGAAAATAGATTGCTTAAGAAAGAATTGAAAAACCTTCAAGCAGAGAAGGCAGTTGGAAATTCCAAAGTAACAAAGCTAAATGAAGAATTAAATCAATTCAAATCAATTGCAGCCTTAGCAGGTAAAAAAGCATTGAATCTTAAGAGTTATGAGAATGAAAATCTCAAATTAAAAGAACAATTTAATTCCTTAAAAGAAGACTTGAATAAAGCTCAAAAAGATTTATCAAGCAAGCAAAAAGATGTTGAAGATTCTAAATCTCAAATAACAAAACTTTCTGAAGAAAATAAGAATCTTAAAGAACAACTTGATGCAAAAATTCAAAGTTCTACTAAGTTAGAACAAAGCTATCAAAAATCTACAAAACTCGTTGAGAAATATAAAAATTTTGCTCATGAGATTGCAAACAGATATATTGATAGTAAAGCTCTCGCATTAGGAGTTAGCTCAAATGAAATCAAGAATAGATTAAGTGAAAGTTATACTCTAGATGAAGTAGATGAGGTATGTGAAGACTTACAAGATTATTCAATTAATATAAGTAAACTTCCATTCAAAGTCGATAAACCTGGTTCTATGAGAGCTAGATTAAGAGAAGATAGAAGTAAAGATCCATTAAAAGACATGGATAGTCAATATGATGATACAGTTGACGATTACCTACTAGATCTTGCAGGTTTAAGAAAATAAACATTATTTGTAAATTTTTATAAAGGAGAAAATTAATAATTATGGCTACAGCAAAGAAAACTTTACTTGAAGCATATGCTAAAAAGTTAGCCATTGCTGATCAAGTATATTCAAATACCCACGAGGGTAGAAAAATGAGCTATAACACCAAAGTTACAACCGCTGTTATGCTCAACAATGTCAATAGAATCTTAACAGAAGCTTTTGACAACTCAACCGGTACTCAACGTGCTGATATGGGTGATTATAAGAGATTCTGTTTAAGTATTACTAATGTCGTATTCCCATCTTTAATTGCTGAAGATTTAGTTATTGTTAAACCAATGACTTCTTACAGTGGTGTTATTACTTATGCAAAATATACCTACGGAAGCAATAAAGGCGGAATCAAACAAGGTCAAGTAATTGCAGATCCATGGAGCGTTCATGCTAGAAACGATGACAACATGAGATTTACTTCTCAAGCTGTTGTTGAATCTTTAGATGCTGCAAATGCTAAATATGCTCCAGCATGGACACCAATTGTTAAAGGTGCTTTTGTTGATGAACACGGAGCTGCTCATGATGCTAAATTCATTGCAGCAGATAATGGTGAAGTAACTTACTTAGATGCAGCTGGAGATGGAACATTCAATGTTACTGAAGCAGGTAGAATTGCTTATAAATATGACAATGTCGTCATTCCTCAAAACGATTTACCAATCGTCAATGTTGAAATGGCAAACATCCCATTAGTTGCAAAAGCAAGAAGAGTTGCAATTTATTATTCTCAAATCGCAGCTTTCCAAGCTAAAACAGATTATGGTTTCGATATGGGTAAAGAACTTGCTGAAAAAGCAGTTGCTGAACTCGCATTCGAAATCGATGAAGAAATCATTTCATTCTTATCTGAAATGGGTAGAAAAGCAACCAACCAAGTCGCAGAAGCTGTATTTAATAAGAGATTACCATTAGGTGTTTCAATGAGAGATCATTATGAATCATTTGTTACTTTTGTAGAACAAGCTAAAGTTGCTCTTTACAATAGAACACAAAAATTCATGCCTAACTTTATGTTAGCAGATCCAGCAATCCTCCCAGTTCTTTCTATGATCACTGCTTGGAAACCAGCTTCAACTAGTGCAGTTGTTGGTCCTTATATGGCAGGTACATTAAATGGCTTAAAAGTATTTGTCTCTCCAAAATTAAGTGGAACTGGCGAATATTTCTTAGGTGTTAAAGGTGCTGATATGGCTACAGCAGCAGCTGTCTATGCCCCATATATGCCAATTATCCCAACACAATTAGTTGGTTATGCTGATGGTGGAATGTCACAAGGCTTTAGTACCATGTATGATCTTAAAGCATTAAATGAACAATTAGTTGTTGGTGGTAAAATTGTTGATAAAGATTATCCAGCTATTACAACTAAAGTTGGCGAATAATTAAACTAAAATAGTTTAGAGAGGTGGTTTAATACCACCTCTTTTTTTCTATTACTCTTGATTCAATTTGTTGATTATACTAAATTAATTGTATATACTATTATTAAGAGGAAGTAGTTTATGGAATTTACAACTGAACAAAAGAAAGAATTAAATGAGTTTATAGATAAATATGAATATTTATTAGAAGAAGGAGACTACGTTACTTTTTTAAAGAAATATAGGGAGCAAAACAAAAATGTACTAGATGAAGCATTGTACTACGCTTTTGTCGATTTGGTTAAAGACAACTTTGGCCTTAATATAGAATGATTTATTAAAAATGATCCTGACTTTTATTGACTTAATTATTTTGAAAGCGGCTCCTCCATTCCTCATATCAATATCCCTGCTGGAACCACTAAAATTACTGATAGTGCTTTTACTACCAACGATACAATTACATCAGTGACGATAGGAGATAGCGTTACTACTATTGGTCATCGTGCTTTCTATGGTTGTTCTAAACTCACAACAGTAAAAATAGGAGAAAATAGCCAATTAAACACAATAGGATATGCGGCTTTCTTTGGATGTTCCTCTTTAACCTCAATCTACATTCCTAATAGTGTTACTACAATAAGATCTGGTGCTTTCTCTAACTGTTCCTCCCTAACTTCAATTATTATTCCTGACAGTATTACTTATATTGGCTTTAGTGCTTTCTCTGGTTGTGATAATCTTACTATTTATTGTGAAGCTACATCTAAGCCAAAGGGATGAGCTTATGATTGGAATTCATCTAAGCGTCCAGTTGTATGGGGTTATAAGAAAAAATAGCAAAAGAATTAAACATAGATTTAGATTAAACATCTTGATTTCCTTATATTCCTATGTTATTATACCCACATATGAGGATTGCAAGTATGTACCAAATTAATTATTATTTACAAGGTGTTCTTATTAGATCAGAAAAAATCAATGATAAAAAATTAAATAAATTATTAAAATATTACAAATATTATGAAGCTTTTATTTCTAAACTAGAAGACAGATATTTAATTAAAGAAGATGATTGGAATACTGTTGAAATATTTAAAATAAACCACTAAATTATATAGATGTTAAATTGAAAGGAATGTTAAAATAGCTGTGAATAATCAACAAAATTCTTTTTATACTGGGTGGATTAAATGGGTTCCTAATGGGGATGAATGAGTAGAATTATATGAGAAAGGTAAAACACCTTTTATAATGTTAGAAAATCAATATTTACTTACTTATGAAGAAGATAAGGAAGGTAAACAAACACTAACTCATACTTATTGTTATGAAGGAGATAAATTAAGAAAAATTTCAAGAGGTTCTATTAATATAAGTAAAAAAAGAGAAAAAGATAGTAAAGTTATCTATCCTCGAAATGATGAACAAATTTGTGCTATTGATATGCTATTAGATGAATCTAAAACTATTAAATTATTAACAGGTTCATGAGGTACAGGTAAAACAATGCTTCTTGTTAGTGCAGCTCTCAATATGCTTAATAGAGGAAGGTATGATAGAATAATTTGAATTAGAAATAATATTGATGTTAAAGATACAAAAGAAATTGGATGTTTGCCAGGTGAAGTTATAGATAAATTACTTCCTTATTTAGGACCATTTATTGATCATGTAGGTGAAGACGAAGTTAAGAGTATGATTAGTAATGGAAGTCTAATAGTAGAACCATTGCAATTTTTAAGAGGTAGAAATTTTGAAAATTCTATTATTATGTGTAGTGAAGCAGAAAATTTAACTAAAGAACATATTCAACTTATCATTGCAAGAGCAGCTGAAGGTAGTATCGTGATGTTTGATGCTGATAACAGACAGAGAGATAAAGCAATATTTGAAAAATCAAAAGGTATTGAAATCATGATTGAAAAATTTAAGGGTAATAAATTATTTGGATATGTACATTTAGTTAAAGGAGAGAGAAGTGAAACTGCTGCTATGGCAGATTTACTTAATTAATAAAATTAAAGAAAATGTATAATCAAGAATTAGAAAGAAGAACAAGAATTAACCAATTATTAAAAGAAGATAATGTTTTAGAATATCTAAAACTTAATGGAATAAAACTTGAAAGAATGCAAATCGAAGATACGTGGTCCATAATAAAGGAATTATTAAAAAATATCGAAATTACCGAAACAAATAGTATATTAGTACATACAAGCAATTATATGTTAGAATGTAAAATATGTTATGAAGAAACTGATTATTATCGCCTTCCTGTCCCATTTAATGATAATAACACTGAATATCAAACGTTTAGAAATATAGAAACAGGAAAAATTTATACAAGTTGTTCTGATGATTATGTAAAAAATGAATTTGATAATAATAACTATTCATATTATTTTCCTGATAAAAATGAATCAAATATTACCTTAAGTGAATTTTGTCATAAATTACATAATCGTGTTTTAACAAGTGAATTAAGGCAAAAATACACAATATTAAATCCTTATAACAGTAGTAAAAATCAAAATGGTTATGAAGAAGTAAGAAAAGATTTCTTTGAAACGGCTATAACTAAAGGTCAAACTAGTGCTAAGAAGTTAATACTTTCTAAATACCCGTTAATGAAATAAAGAAGTGATAAAATTGATTTAAGATCAGAGTGTCCTCATGTAACTATCATATTACCATCTAATTTAGATAAATTTAATATTCACAAAGCATCTAAATCCAAATATGATTTTTATTTCAGCCACTTAACATTAATTCATAATTACAAAATATTAGATTTAGATTATAAAGATTTATACTACTATTTCTATAAATTAATATATGCTTTATTTGAAAATAAACATAATAATCTTTCACAAATTTTTAGAATAATGCTTATAAATGATCCTAACAATAAAATTAGAACCATAACAATTGATGGTTTATATGATAAGAAAATTGAAACACTAAACGATGTTGATAATTTAGCTAAAATAATAGCTGATTGTATTATAAAAAACAAAGATCAAATTAAAAGTTTAATGACCGAAGAAATAGAAAAGCCCAAAACATTAATTAAAAAATAATTCTTGTTAATAAAATCAATGTATATTATAATATTCATAGAAAGTAAAGGGATATAAATGAATGTTATTGTGATAGGAAAGCCAAGAATAGATGTTACTGAAATAGTGGATAATTTCCCATTAGAAGGAAAAGATAAAAAAATAACCAAAAGAATTATTTCTAACGGAGGAATAAGCGTATATGTTGCTTGTATGCTTGCCAAGTGGGGAATCAATGTTTATTATTCAGGCGTTGTTGGTGGTGAAGAAGAAGGAATTAAATTAAAATCTAAACTAGAAGAATATCATATTGATACTAAATTTGTTGAAGTAAATTATGAAACTAAAACTAATAAAAATTACAGTGTTCTTAATGAATCTAATGGTACAAGAACTAATATCATATTTGATAATGAACAATTTCTAACAAAACATAAATTTGATTTTGATCCAGATTATATAATTGTTGATGGAACAGATATGGCTGGTGCAATTGGAGCATCAAATAACTATCCAAACGCTAAAATGATTATGCTTGCTAATGTAGTATCAAAAGAATATTATAATTTATCTAAAAGATGTGCCTATGTTGTTGCTAGTGAAAATTTTGCTAGTGCTTTAACTAAAATAGCAATTAACTACAATAAATCTAAAACTTTAGTAGATATAATGCAAAAAATTCAAGACTTAGAAAATGCTAAATATACTTTAAACCTACTTAATCATGGGACACTTTATGTTAAAGATCGTCAAGTAAAATATATTCCTAAAATCGAAGTAAAACCAGTTGATAATTTAATGATGGAAGCAGCATTCTTAGGTGCGTTCTGTTACGGAATAATTAGCGATTTAGATATGGATGTTATCGGCAAAATATGCAATATGGCTTGTTATAAAGCGTCCGAAAAACTAGGAACAATTGATAACATTTTAGATAAACAAGAAATATTTGATGCTTGCTCAATTAAAGTAGATACAAAACCTGAATCAATGGAAACAATAGAAAGTAAACAAGTCGAAGAATCTAATAATAATGCAAATAAAGAGGCTTCCAATGTATAAAGGTAGCCCTTTTTAAATATCTTACCAAGTCTTGACTTGCACGGATACACTAGAGAAATGATATACGTTCCTGTCGATGAATTTATTAACGATAACCTAAAGTTAAATAATAAAAAAATCCTAATTGTGCACGGTAAAGGAGAAGGTGTATTAAAACACGAATTACATCTAAGATTTAAAAATGATAAAAGAATCTTAAAAATGTATATTTCTAGTGAAAATGAAGGCTGTACTATCATTGAATTAAAGTAATAAATATGTTAATATATATAGCCAAGCAAAGAAATAAAAATAAATTAATAACAAATAATATAAAGAGGATGTGATATAAATGTTTGTAGATGAAGTAACAGTTAAATTAATAGCCGGCAAAGGTGGCGATGGTTGTACCTCATTTAGAAGAGAAAAATTTGTTGAAATGGGTGGACCAAATGGTGGTAACGGTGGAAAAGGAGCCGATATCATTTTTACTACTGATAAATCATTAAAAACCTTAATTGACCTAAAGGTCCAAAAAACAATAAAAGCCGATAAAGGAGTTAATGGTAAAGGTCGCGATCAAAATGGCGCTAATGCTGAAGATGTCATTATTAAAGTACCTGAAGGAACAGTTGTAACCAATCTTGAGACAAATGAAGTAATATGTGATCTAATTTCTGGTTCAAAGATAATTGCTCACGGTGGTCGTGGAGGAAGAGGAAATCGTTCTTTAGCAACTCATGATAATCCAGCCCCTCGTATGAGTGAGTTAGGCGCTCCCGGCGAAGAACTTCTTGTTAAATGTGAACTTAAAGTTTTAGCAGACGTTGGTTTAGTTGGCTTTCCGTCTGCCGGAAAAAGCACTCTTTTAAGTGTTATAACAAATGCCTCTCCTAAAATTGCTGCTTACCATTTTACAACTTTATCTCCTAATTTAGGAGTTGTAAAAACTTATGGTAAAGAATTTATAATTGCTGATTTACCAGGATTAATTGAAGGCGCATCAGAAGGAGTAGGACTAGGCTTTAAATTTTTAAAACATGCTATGCGTACTAAAGTAATTGCTCATATCATTGATATGTCAGGAGAAAATTCATTTAGTCCTTTAGAAAGTTATGAAACAATTTACAATGAACTTGCTAAGTACGATGAATCATTAATAAAGAAGCCAAGTGTTGTAATTGCTAGCAAAATGGATTTACCAGAATCTAAAGAAAACCTAGCTAAATTTAAAGAAAAATACCCTAACCTAGAAGTATATCCAATTAGTTCAGTTTATAATGAAGGATTAGATGCTTTAATTAAAAGATTAGGTGAAATAGTTGAAGAAAGTGATAATCAAGTACCAAGTATTACAACAACTGAAAAAATATATAAATATGAAGAAGAAGTCCCATTTGAAATTCATAGAGAAAATAATATTTGGGTATTAACTGGTCCTAAAATCGAAGAATTATTTAAAATGACTAGATTCACTGAAGATGAATCAGTTATGCATTTTGCCTATAAACTTAAAAAAATGGGCGTTGATGAAAAACTTGAAGAATTAGGTGCTAAACGTGGTGATGAAGTCAAAATAATGGATTATATCTTTAATTTTAAAGAATAATATAGTACTATTAACTTAGGAGGTTAAATAATAATGAAAAAAACAAGTATATTAACATTAGTGGTTTCTGTCATTTTAACATTGATATTCATCTACTCATTATTCTTTGTAAAAACGACATTTACAGTCACATTTACAAACAATAACGAAACGGTTGAAACAATAAAAGTTGTTAAAGGAGAAACAATCAAATTACCTGAAAATCCAAAAGAGGAAGGTAAAAAATTTATTGGATGGTACTCTAATGGTAAAGAAGTAACAAATAAAACAGTTGTCGAAAGCAATATGAAAGTAGAAGCAAAATTTGAAGAAATTACTACAACTACTAAAAAAGCTTCTAAGAAAAAATAAGAAAATAACTTAAAGACTGACAATATTCGACAAAATAATAAATAAAAAATTGATATATTAAGTTCGGTGATAACAAATGCGAACTTTTTATATTTTTAAAATTAATAATGATTATTATAAATTAACTAAAAATATGCCATATAATCTTTACAAGGCATTACTTAATATTAAACTAGGTACCAAAGAAAACATTACCTATTTAAAAAATGAATATAACAGTTTAGTTGATAAATATAATAAAATAGAATTAAATAAATATATTTATGGTAAAATGAGCAATTTAGATGGCTATAATCTTTTTAACAGTGTTCATACATTTAATAGTTATTACACTAATGAAGCTAGTAAACTTATTGTTAATAACAGTTATATGATCTTAAAAACTAATACCATAACTCCATATTTTTTAGACTATTTAGAAGATATACCTAACTTATTTTTAATTGATTTTGAAAAAGGAGACTATTTTTATCTATCTAATTTAGTTAATATATAGTATAATTAAAAACGTAAGGAGTGATTTACAAATGTTACATGATATTTTACTTGTAGTTGTAGGACTTTTAATTGGTGCTGTAATTGGTTTCTTTTTAGCAAGATATTTTATGCAAAAATACTTAAAGAAAAATCCCCCAATTAATGAAAAAATGATTGAAACTATGATGAGTAGTATGGGTAGAAAGCCTAGTCAAAAACAAGTTAAAGAAGTTATGCGTCAAATGAATCAAATGATGTAATGAAACTAGATTTAAGAAAATTATATGCATTTAAAAAATTAGAAATAGATACTGATTTAGATTTATCTAAAGTAGATTATCAAAAATTAAATATTAAAAAAATAAATAGAATGCATGTTAAAGGTTTAGTTAAAGTAAATTATGAAGATAATATTGAATTAGACTTAGACATTGATGGAGAAATAGTAATGCCTTGTGCTATAACATTAGAAGATGTTCTAGTTCCAATTAATACCCATATAGAAGAAGAAATTCTAGAAAATACCTTAAAAGATGATTTTTATCTTGATTTATTAGACATTTTGTGGGAAAATGTTATCTTGGAAGTCCCCATTAGAGTAACTAAAGAGGGAGCAAAATTAGAAAGCCAAAAAGGAAATGGCTGGGAAATTGTAAGTGAATAATTAAAGAATAGGAGTGATACCATGGCTGTTCCATTTCGTAGAACAAGTAAAACTAAAAAAAGAATGCGTCGTACACATTTAAAGAAAACTGCTGCTAACGTAGTAAGTTGCCCAAATTGTGGAGAAGCAATTAGACCTCATAGAGCATGCACTAAATGTGGTTTTTATAAGGGAAAAGAAGTTATAAAAGTTAATAAAGAAGATTAACTTTTATTTTTTTGTTTTAATTTATTGAAAATAAACATTAATATGTAGTAGACTAAAATTGAACTTGAAAGAAGGAATAATAGTGACAAATCTAGAATTAATTCAAACCTATGAAGAATATAATAGCCAAATAGCTAAAAGGCAAGATGAAAAAAGAGAAAGAGAAAAATCATTTAAAGCATATATTGCAAAATTAACCAAAGATTTTAATGAATCTCAAGCAATAATTACAAATGAAATAGAAGAATTGAGCAATCAAAAATATGATTATACAAAAAATAAAACAGTAATAATTAATTTAGCTGATTTATTAAATGAATTAACAAAGACAACTAAAATTAAACCAGAAGTTAATCTTATAGTTGAAATGCCTATTACTGATTTTAGAAAATATAGTGAAGAAAATATTGAAGAAACATTTGATCAATTTGACAGATTAAATTGTAATATAACAATAAAATTAGATAATTATAGAAAATATTTTAATTCAAATAATGAATTTACCTTTTGTTTAGCATATATTCATTTAATGAAAAGAGATGAAAACAGTAAAGACGATTGTTTATTAAGATTATTTAAGGAAAATAATTTATTAGGTAAGTCCATTCAAATTAATTATGATTTAGATAAAGTATTTATTGAATTACCACTATATTATGTCTTTGAATACGATATAGTTAAACAAGCTATTATTAATTGCTTAAAGAAACAAGAAATAAAAGATAAGTCAAAATTATTAGAGTTATAAAAAATTATAGGAGAAATAATGGAAAATATTGAAAAAATAAATAAAATCGCAGCAAAAGAAGTTGAAATCCAAAATAAAACATCTGAAATTATAGAAAGAAAAACAAGATTTAAAATGCAAATTGCTAAATTAATGGAGGAATTTGAACAATCTCAAAATAAACTAAAAGAAGAACTTAATACATTAGTTCAAGAACATGATAGTATGTTAGATGATACATTAACTGTTAATTTATATGATTTTGTTAAAGAACTTTCTAAACAATATGGTATCGTTGACGCTAAGGTAGCACTAAATATTTGGATGAACAGATCATCAAATATTACAAAGCAGCAACTTATCGAAAGTATTAATAATGAAGAAAGGCTATCAGCCAGTCTAAGAATTGTATTACCATCTATATCAAAACAAATAGAGTTTAGATATTTAAATGTTTATATTTTACAAAGAAATGTTACTAATATTAATGATGTTGCCATGAACATTTATATTAGAGATGAAAGCGAACAATTAGCTTCATCTAAAGTAATGAATATAAATTATGATTTAGAAAATGTTATGGTAGTGGTGCCAATTAAAGAAGTTATTTTTGAGGATGAAAGATCAAAGAATGCTTTATTCAATTGTGTTAAAAATATAGATAAACCAAAAACTTTTATTAAATAATATGAAATATTTAAATTATAACAAAAACATGTTAAAATAATATACATGGAAGAAATATTAAATAAAGCAGAAATTATATATAATTATTTAAATACTAAAGATAGTATTAGTAAAAGTGATGTTATCTTAGGCTGTGGGTCTATTGATACTACAATTGTTGAAATAGTAAAAGAATTAGATGATAAATACAACTTTAAAACAATAATTTTTAGTGGATATAAAGGTAAAGGAACACTTGGTAAAATAAAAACAAGTGAAGCAAAAAGATTTAAAGAATATGCTCTTAAATTAGGTATTAATAATGCTAAAATAGTATTAGAAGAACATGCTAAAACAACTAAACAAAACATTAGAAAATCTTTAAAAAAAGTAAATTATAACAACTTAATAATTGTTCATAAGCCATATGCTTTAAAAAGAACTAAGTTAATCTGTCAAAAATATAATATTGATTGCAAAGTAACATCAGTTAATCTTTCATTAAGAAAGTACATAAATAAAGTAGTTAAAGAAAATAATATGTCTGAATCAGATGTTATAAATGAAATAGTTGGTGAAATATTTATGTTAAAGCACTATAAATTATTTGGTTTACCTAAAATAGAAATAGATGATAATATATTAGAAGCATATAAATATTTAAAAAAGAAAGGATATCGTAAATATACAATTTAAGATATAAAAGGTTAGATATGCAATATTTTGATAATAATGAAAATTTAAGAAGTGAACTTAGAGACGTTTACTATACTTATAATAATGAAACATTTAAATTTAAAAGTGATCTTGGAATATTTTCTAAAGATAAAATAGACGAAGGAAGTAAAGTATTAGTAGAAACATATATAAAATATGGCAAAGATAATGTTAAAGGTTTAGATATGGGTTGTGGTGTAGGCTTTATTGGCATAATGTTATCTAAGTTAAAAAATATAACTTTTGATATGGTTGATGTTAATAATAGAGCTATTCACTTAACAAATATGAATATAAAATCTAATAAGGTAAAAGCAAACGTATTTGTAAGTGATATGTACGATAAAATTAATGATAAATATGATTTAATTATAACTAATCCACCTATTAGAGCAGGAAAAGGAGTATACCTAACAATCCTTAATTCTTCTTTCAATTATCTTACTGAAAATGGAGAATTATGGTTTGTAATGCGTAACAATCATGGCGTTAAAACAGTTGTATCTGATTTAAATAAAGAACATCATGCTGAAATATTAAAAAGAGATAAGGGCTATTATGTAGTAAGGGTAACAAGATGAAAGCCATTTTTTTAGATATTGATGGTGTATTAAATTCTGATGAACATACCGCATTTATTAAATCTTTTATAACTTATGGTGATAATATGATTGAACCATTTGATGATGAATGTTTATATAACTTAAAATATATAGTAGATGAAACAGACGCTAAGATAATAATCACATCTATTTGGCGCTTATTTCCTGACTATTTATACATATTAATGAATAAACTAGAAGAATATGATTTAGATAAGAATGTTATAAGTTTAACAACTAGTAATAAATATAAAGATAAACTTCAAGAAATAGCTGTAAAACTAAAAAAATTAGGTATAACTGAATATGTAGTTTTAGATAACGATAAAACATTAAATTTAGATCGCCATGTCATTACGAATAATGTAACTGGTTTAACTGAAATAGATGCTAAACAAGCCGTTAAAATTCTTTCATTTAATGAAGAAATGTCAAGAAAATATAGTAGATAATTAGTTAAACACAACTTAATTATATTTAACGACTATTCATATTCTGTTAAAATTACTATTGTACAAATTATTAAAATTTCATATTATGAATATGTAAACAAGACTTACATAAAATAAAAAAGTAACGCCTAATTTTGGAATGTTGGGTGATTACCTTTTATAGGAATTGCACCAAAACCCCAAAAAGTTTATGGTGTTTTTATTTTAATACTATCATTTTAACAATAATATAGAATAAAATAAAAATAATCATAAATAAATTAATTAAAATAAAATGTAATATACGATAACACAAACATTTGCTTGTGTTTTTTCTTTGCGTGTGATAGAGTATAACTTACTTAAGGGGAATAAATATGTTTTGGAGTAATTTATTTAAAAAGAAAAATAAAATATTTAATACAGAAATAGTTAATAATACATCTTCTAAAATACCTTCATTTGAAGAATTAACTATTAAAGAACAAGAATATGTTAGTAACTTAAAAGAAGAATATCTAAAATTTTATGAAAATAAAGATAATTATATTAACTTAGATAATGAACTATTTAATGAAATAAAAATGTATCAAGATTTAGCCCTAGATATTATGCATAAAGATCATTTCGGTAATATTGTTAACTCAATAATAGACAGTAAAAAACTAGCATATTATTCTCAGAAAATAACTGAAATAAATAACTCTTTAAAATATAAATATATTGCTTTAAATGAAGTAAGAAAAGATAAAAAATATCTTGCTAAACATATGGGATTATATGTCTTAGGTAAAAGAAAAATAAACATATTAAAAGCCCTAGATCATCAAATGAATATTATAAATAATATGTTTGTTATCGCCGACCAAAAAATAACTGATTACTGTGCTTGTGCCATTGCAAACTATCCAAAAAATATAAACGAAAATACAAAATATGAATTAGAAAACAGATACATCGAAGTAGAGAAAGATTATAAAAAATTATTTAATTCATCAATTAATTTAGATGATAGTATATCTATTGCGGATGAAATAACATACATGGAAATACTTATAGATAAATTTATATATGAAAATAAAGACTTAATAAATAAATTGAAAGAACAGTTAGATATAATAGCTTTTAATGAAATAATTGATGAAAAGGAGCAACGAGCAAAAATATCTAATCTTAAAAAAATAAAAATGTACTATCTTATATTTTACAAATATGGACGAAATCTAATTACCAAAGACGATTTTAATAACCTATATCAAATAATATTTAATGTTTATACTTATTTTATTTTTAAATCAGATTTTATTTCTTATTATCAAACATTGAATGAAGGCAATGAAAAAATTTTTTATACCAGTATAGTTAATTCAAAAGTCGAATTATTTAAAATGAAGAAATCACCTATGTTTAACGCTAATTATTTATATTCAAATGATGTATATAAGTGTTTAACTCAAATATTAGAAAACAGTAGTGTAATATTAAATGATGAATTTAATTTCAGTTTATTGTTATCACTTGATTATGAAAAAGGAATTAATAATTTTTTTGATTTTAGAGCCAAGAATAAAATACCTAACATTTTTAGCGATTCAAATAAATATCTACGTAATGAAGATTATTATAAATTAGTAATTGGTGTATATAAATACGTTGAAACAAAGAAAATAAAATTAATAAAATATAATAAAGAAGATAGTAAGAGTTATTTCTTAGGTAAATATTTAACAGATAAGGAAATAATTTCGTATTTAGTTAAGAAATATAATGAATCAAAATTTAAATTTGAACTATATGAATTAGTTAATAATATTAATTTTAATGAATTTCCTAAAGGAATTCCTAGTTTTTGCTTAGATTCCATTATAAATTATTATAATTTTAATGATAGAAAACCATTAATTATTTCTGATAATTATATAGATTTATATATAAAATATTACCAGCCAAGAGTGAAAGAATTTATATTTAATGGAAGTATATCTAATTTTCATATTATTCTTAATCAAGATTTTGAAGAATCTAACATGAATACTAAATTTATAATTCCTGTTAAAACTCGAAAAATAATATTTGAATCTGACACAAGAATTGTGAGAAAATATATACCATATTTGTTTGATACTCCTTTTTATAATATAAATGAAATGCTATCAAGGAAATCATATTTTTTATTCGAAATGAAAAATAGTAGATTTTCTAAATTGGGTTCAATGATTGTTTTAAAAAAAGATTTATTAGAATATAGCGAAGATAGATTGTTTACTCATTTAATTACTTTATTTATTGATTTAGAAAAAAGTTTTATTGCTGCTTATAAACTAGATAGAAATGTAAAAGATTCTGCCACGATAATGTTATTTCATGAATATATGGTTAATACTTGGAGAGATTTTTTTGAGAATATTACATTTATAGATGATAATGGAAATATCTTTAAAACAAATTGTTTTAATTATAGTGATAATAATTATAGTGATAACAATTATAATGATATTCTTTCTATCATAGAAGATACATATTATTATGCGATACGTTTTTATGTAAAATCGATAAAAACTCAATTGTCTTTAGATAATTATTATGAAAAAGCAAATAAAAAACCTGTAAAATATCTTAAATTGTATTAAATTTAAGCATAATTATGAATTAATAAGAGTAATTTCCTTAAAAATAAATTTGTGTTTTTTCATTATATATGATAGAGTATATTTTACTTAAGGAGAACGCATATGTTTTGGAGTAAATTATTTAAAAAGAAAAATAAACTATCTAATGCGGATGTTGTAGTAAATAGTTCTTATACTAAAATGCCTTTGCTTGAAGAATTAACCGCTGAAGAACAAGGTTACGTTAATAAAATTAAAGAAGAGTACTTAAATTTTTATGATACCGAAGATAATTATATTGATTTAGATAAAGAACTATTTAATGAAATAAAAATGTGTCAAGATTTAGCCCTAGATATTATGCACAATGACCATTTTGGCAACATTGCAAGTTCAATAATAGATAGTAAAAAATTAGTATATTATTCACACGAAATATCTGAAATAAACAACACATTAAAATATAAATATATTGCTTTAGCCGAACTAAGAAAAGATAAAAAATATCTAGCTAAATATATGAGTTTGTATGTTCTAGGAAGAAGAAAAATAAACATATTAAAAGCCCTAGATCATCAAATGAATATTATTAATAATTTAATAGTTATTGCTGATCAAAGAATATATGATTATAGTACCAAAGCACTTGCTAATTATCCCAAAAATATAAATGAAGATATAGATTGTGAATTAGAAAAAAGATATGATATTGTATTAAAAGATTATTTAAATTTATTTAATGATTCAAACATACTAAACAAAAAGATAAATAATGCCGATAAAATCACATATATGGAGATAATGCTAAACAAATTTGTTTATGAAAATAAAAATTTAATAGGTAAATTAAAAGAACGTTTAAATGCAATCGCAAACACTGAAATAGAAGACATAGAACATCAAAATGATATCATAAGGGACTTAAGAAAAATAAAGATGTATTTCAATACTTTCGATAGATATGGAAGAAATATTATAAAAAAAGAATATTTTGAAGAAATATATCAAACAATTTTTAATACGATTAATTACTATCCATTTACATACGATATTAGAAGTTATTGTAGAAATGAAGCAAAGAAGGAAGAATTAAATTTTTATAGAGAAATTATCAAAAGAAAAGCAGAATTATTTATAGATAAAAAATCAAAAATATTTGAAACAGGAATTATTAATGATAATATTTATCAAATTCTTTTAAAATTATTTGAATTGGATTCAACAGGAATTATATATAATGAAATGTTTATAAAAAATAATTTTGAAGTTTTTGATATGAAATACATAGACTTACTCCTATGTTTAGATAATCTTAATGGATTTTATTTATACTTTAATCAAAATAATTTTGAATTATTTGATTATATTATGAGTGCTTTGCCAGTTGATCACGACACAATTAAAAGGAATTTATTTAAATATATTATCGGCTTATGTGACAAAACAAAATTTGAAGATATTGATATAGATAGAGAATATTTTGTCAAAAAATATTGTTTCAATATTCCCAATATTTATGAAATGAAATTATATTATCAATTATATAAAGAGAATATTAACTTTAGCGATTTACCATTTCTAAATGAAACTTGTGATATGGATAGATTTATTAATTATATTAATAACAGTTGTCATGATAAAACAGTATTCTTGCCAGATGGAACTAAAGAATTAGAGATATATGTTGATAAATCATATAATGATATAAAAATATATTTAAATAACGATATTTCTGACGTAAGATTTTATGGCAACGATATTGATTATAAAAAATTAAAAAACACTAAAATTTATCTACCATTAGACTTTAATAAAATAAATATTAATTTTATCGTAGAAAATGAATTAAATTATAATGCAAATTATCCTAAAGCAAGAGTTTTAAATAAACAAGCATTATTAGCAATCATTGAAAAAATTGGTTCAACATTGGTCTTACCAAAAAAGATATTTAGTGCATCTAATTCATTAGAAGATAATCAAAAATTGTATAACGACCTATATTCACTATTTTATGGCTTTTATAAAAGTATTAAATGTATTACTGAAAAATCAAACTCAATTAAAGAATCTGATAGCAGTGAGTTATTTAGCTCATTATTTAGCAACATAATAATATTTGAAGAAAATTCTAATGAATATAAAATTAATAATGATTTATTTGATAAAACACCATCAAATGAAGAAACGTATAGTAATTGTAATGATAAAGTTCTTAAAAGTTATGAAGAAGCATTGAAAGATTTTGTTATCAAATTAATTAAATATAAAAATTATAGAAATTTAAAAATAGAACAAGAAATTAGCTCATTAAATAAAAAAACTAGATAAAATTTGTAAAAAATACATTTTAACAAGCAAAAGAGAGTAATAAAACGATACCAAAATTATCTTAAAAATTCAAAAAATGTTAACCATGTGTAAATATTTTAAATAAAATATACCTAAATGTTAAATTTATTGATATAATTAAAAGAATTTGTTTGACAAACTCTTTTTTTAATTGATATAATTTAGATTGGAACTGTGCCGGCTTTTGTCCGGTTATAGCGGAAAAATATATTGTTTGGGGTGAAAATGAGTGGCGTACAAAAAAGCTAAATTTGGCGATCATGCCGAGAGAATTACATTCTCAAAAACATCTAATAATTACGAATTAACCGATTTATTAGATATTCAAAAGAAATCATTTGATTGGTTTCTAACAGAAGGAATAAAAGAGGTATTTGAAGATTTATTCCCAGTAGAAAGTTTCACCGGAAATATTTCCCTAGAATTTGGAGATTATTCCTTTGATGAACCTAGATACTCAATTAAAGAGTGCAAAGAAAGAATGCTTACATTCGCAGCACCTTTAAAAGTAGAAGCAAGAGTTTTCATTAATGAAACAGGTGAAGTAAAAGAACAAGAAGTTTTCTTAGGTGACATGCCTATGATGACTGAAGCTGGAACATTCATTATTAATGGTGTAGAAAGAGTTATTCAATCACAATTAGTAAGAAGTCCATCTATTTACTTTAAACGTGAAATTGATAAAAACGGTCGTCCAGTAGTTTCTGGAGAAGTTATTCCAAATAAAGGAACATGGTTAGAATTTGAATTAGACGCAAGAGATGTTATCTACGTAAGAATTGATCGTACTAGAAAAGTTACAATCACAACACTTTTAAGAGCACTTGGATTATCAAGTGATGAAGCAATCAAAGAAGTATTTGGTGAAGATAATTACTTTATCAATAATACATTAGAAAAAGATAGTACTAAAAATACCGATGAGGCTTTAATTGAAATTTATGAAAAATTAAAACCAGGTGAACCAGCTACCCTTGATAGTGCTAAGAATCAATTAGTAGTAAGATTCTTCGATAAATTTAGATATGACCTAGCAAAAGTAGGACGTTATAAATTTAATCGTAAATTAAATGTACTAGACAGACTATTAGGTTGTACACTTGCCGAAAACTTAAAAAATGGTAAAGAAATAATCGCTAAAGAAGGCGAAGTAATTGATAAAAAACGTTTAGAAGAATTAAGACCATACTTTGCTGATGGATTAAACGTTAAAGAAGTTACAATAAATGAAGATTTAGATACATATAACAAGATTCAAGAAGTTGTTGTATATGATAAAAAAGATCCAACTAAGAAAGTTAATATTATTGGAAATGACCAAAATATTACTGAAAGAAGATTAACTATTTCAGATGTGTATGCAGCAGTAAGTTATTATTTAAATTTACTTGCAAATATTGGTAATATTGATGAAATAGATAACTTAGGGAATCGTCGTGTTAGACAAGTTGGAGAATTAGTTCAAACTCAATTTAAAGTTGGTATGGCTCGTATGGAAAGAGTTATTCGTGAAAGAATGACTACTCAAGAATTAGATACAGTTACACCAAAAACATTAATAAATATTAGACCAGTAACAGCTGCACTTAAAGAATTCTTTGGTTCATCTCAGTTGTCAAAATTCATGGATCAAATTAACCCAATTGCTGAGTTAACCGATAAGAGACGTCTATCATCTTTAGGACCAGGTGGTTTATCAAGAGACCGTGCTGGAATGGATGTACGTGACGTTAACGAATCACACTATGGTCGTATTTGTCCAATCGAATCACCAGAAGGTGCAAACATCGGACTTATTACATCACTAGCAAGTTATGCAAAAATTAATGAATATGGATTTATTACAACTCCATATCGTAAAGTAGAAAATAAACATATTTTAGATGAAGTAGTTTATTTAACAGCTGATGAAGAAGCGGATTATTACATAAGTCAATCAACAATCCATATTGATGAAAATAATAATATTGCTGATGAACAAGTAGTTGCCAGACTTAATGGTGAATCAGTTATGGTTAAATCAGATTTAGTTAACTATATTGATGTATCACCATCACAAATCGTTTCAATTACAACAAGTTGTATTCCATTCTTAGATCACGATGATGCAAGACGTGCCCTAATGGGATCAAACATGCAAAGACAAGCAGTACCTGTATTAAGACCAGAATCACCAATTGTTGGAACTGGTGTTGAATACGTTGCCGCTAGAGACTCAGGATCAACAATCGTTGCTAAAGCAGACGGTGTAGTAGAATATGCTGATGGTAAAAAAATTATTATTAAAAACGCTAAAGGAAAAGATGAATATTATTTAGCATCATTCGAAAGAAGTAATGCTGAAAGTAATATTTCTCATAACCCAATTGTTAAAAAGGGTGAAAAAGTTCATCGTGGAGAAGTTATCGCTGATGGACCAGCTACTCAAAATGGAGAACTTGCACTAGGTAGAAACATGGTAGTAGCGTTCATGACATGCAATGGTTATAACTATGAAGATGCCGTTGTATTAAATGAAAAATTAGTTAAAGATGATGTTTATACAACTTTACATATCGAACATTATGATATTGACTGTCGTGATACAAAATTAGGACCAGAAGAAATAACAAGAGATATTCCAAACGTTGGAGAAGATGCTCGTAAGAATTTAGATGCTAATGGTATCGTAAAAATTGGTACTGAAGTTCATGAAGGAGATATTCTAGTTGGTAAAGTTACTCCAAAAGGAATGCAAGAATTAACTAGTGAAGAAAAATTATTACATGCAATCTTTGGTGAAAAAACTAGAGAAGTAAGAGATACTTCACTTAGAGTTGCTCACGGTGCTGACGGAATTGTTCATGACGTAAAAGTTTATACAAAAGAAAATTCCGATGAATTAGCTCCTGGAGTTTCAAAAATCGTTCGTGTTTATATAATTCAAAAACGTAAGATTCAAGTCGGAGATAAAATGTCAGGACGTCACGGTAATAAAGGTGTTATTTCCCTTATTTTACCAGAAGAAGATATGCCATACTTACCAGATGGTACTCCAGTTGATATTGTTCTTAACCCACAAGGTGTTCCATCTCGTATGAACTTAGGACAAATCTTAGAGTTACACTTAGGAATGGCTGGTAAAAAATTAGGCGTTAAATATGCAACTCCAGTATTCGATGGTGCAACAGTTGATGAAATTAAAGAAGAAATGGCTAAAGCTGGTATGGACTTAGATGGCAAGACAGATCTATATAATGGACGTACTGGTGAAAAATTCGAAAACCGTGTTGCCGTAGGTGTTATGTACATGATCAAATTACATCACATGGTAGATGATAAAATTCATGCTCGTTCAACTGGACCTTACAGTTTAGTAACACAACAACCATTAGGTGGTAAAGCTCAATTTGGTGGTCAAAGATTCGGAGAAATGGAAGTTTGGGCATTATATGCATATGGTGCTGCTCATGTATTACAAGAAATCATGACAATTAAATCAGATGATGTAGTTGGACGTGTTAAAGTATATGAAGCCTTAGTTAAAGGACAAACTCCAAAAGGTGCAGGAATGCCAGAATCATTCAGAGTATTAATTAAAGAATTCCAAGCATTAGGACTTAACGTTGAAATGATTGACCAAGATGACGTTGCTCATGAATTAAAAGAATTAGAAGCCGAAGAAGATGCTGCATCAGATGCAATTACTATTGATGAAATAGATGCAAAAACTGGTGATATAGTCCATAAAAAAGATGCACCACTTCCTGAAAACTTTAGAAGACCTGAAGTAAATGCAGATTTAAATGATAATCTAGAAGATGATTATTCAGATGATGATGAAGAAGATGAAGTTTTCGATGACGAAGAACCAGATTTTGAAGAATTAGAAGACATCGAAAATGGAAATCTAGAAGTGGAGGAATAAAAATGTTGGAAGTTAATAATATTAAAGGTATTCGTATTAGTATTGCTAGCCCTGAAAAGATAAGAAGTTGGTCATTTGGTGAAGTTAAAAAACCAGAGACAATTAATTATCGTACATTAAAACCAGAAAGAGATGGATTATTCTGTGAAAAAATCTTTGGACCTACAAAAGATTTTGAATGTTCATGTGGTAAATATAAAAGATTAAGATATAAAAACGTAGTTTGTGATAGATGTGGTGTAGAAGTTACTCGTTCTAAAGTACGTCGTGAACGTATGGGACACATAGAGCTTGCTGCACCTTGCTCTCACATCTGGTTCTTCAAAGGTGTTCCATCAAAAATGGGATTAGTACTAGATATGTCTCCAAGAGAACTTGAAGAAGTATTATATTTCGTATCATACGTAGTAATTAATCCGGGAACAGCTCCACTAGAGAAAAAACAAACCCTATCAGATAAAGAATATCGTGCATATTATGAAAAATATGGTAATTCATTTGAAGTAGGTATGGGTGCTGAAGCAATCCAAAAATTATTAAAAGAAGTAGACGTTGATAAAGAAATTGAAAAATTACGTGCTGAATTAGACGGAGCAACTGGTCAAAAACGTATCCGTTTAGTTAAGAGATTAGACTGTTTAGTAGCATTCCAAACATCAGGAAATAAACCTGAATGGATGGTATTAGACGTAATTCCTGTAATTCCACCAGATTTAAGACCAATGATTCAATTAGATGGTGGTAGATTTGCAACATCCGATTTAAACGATTTATATCGTCGTATCATTAATCGTAACAATCGTTTAAAGAAATTGTTAGAGCTTGGTGCTCCATCAATAATTGTTCAAAATGAAAAACGTATGTTACAAGAAGCAGTAGATACATTATTTGATAACGGTAGACGTGGAAGAAGTGTAAGTGGTGCTGGTAATCGTGCATTAAAATCATTATCTTCTATGTTAAAAGGTAAACAAGGACGTTTCCGTCAAAACTTATTAGGTAAACGTGTTGATTACTCTGGTCGTTCAGTTATCGTAGTAGGACCAAATTTAAAAATGTATGAATGTGGTCTTCCAAAAGATATGGCTTTAGAACTATTTAAACCACATGTAATTAATGGTTTAGTAGAAAGAGGCTTAGCTCATAACATTAAAGGAGCTAAAAAATTAATAGATAATAAAGATGACTGTGTTTGGGATGTAGTTGAAGATGTAATTACTGAACATCCAGTTATGCTTAACCGTGCGCCAACATTACATAGACTTGGAATTCAAGCATTTGAGCCAAAATTAGTTGGTGGTAAAGCTATTAGATTACACCCACTAGTATGTGCTGCATTTAATGCCGATTTCGATGGTGACCAAATGGCAGTTCACGTACCAATTAGTGAAGAAGCTAAAGCAGAAGCAAGAATCCTAATGTTAGGTGCTAATAACATCTTAAAACCGTCAGATGGTAAACCAATTGTTACTCCATCACAAGATATGGTATTAGGAAACTATTACATAACATTAGAGTATGCTGGAGAACCAAATGAAGGTAAAGTTTATAAAAATTCAAACGAAGCATTAATGGCATATGAAAGAAGAGAAATAACTTTACATACAAGAATCGCTCTTCCAGTTAAATCATTTAAATATAAAATATTTGCCGATGATGTTAAAGATAAATATTTAGTTACAACAGCTGGTAAATTATTGTTTAACGAAATCTTACCAGATACTTATCCATTTATTAATGAACCAACTAAAGACAATATTGAAGGGTTAACACCAAACAAGTATTTCTTAGAAATGGGAACTAATATTCCTGAAGCAATTAAAGCTATGCCTTTAACCCCAGCGTTTGCTAAAAAGACATTACAACAAATAATTGCTCAAATATTTAAACGTTATAAAACAACTGAAACATCTATGATGCTAGATAGATTAAAAGATTTAGGATTTAAATATTCTACAATTTCAGGTATCACATTCAGTATTATGGATATTATGACTAGTCAACATAAACAAGAATATATTGCTGCTGGTCAAGAAAAGGTTAATAAAATAAATAAACAATTCCAAAGAGGTTTAATTACTGATTTAGAAAGACATAATTCAGTATGTGCTGTATGGAATGAAGTAAGAAGTCAAGTAGAAGCAGAGTTAAAAGAAATTGCTGCCACAAACCCAACAAATCCAATATTTATCATGATGTCATCTGGTGCTCGTGGTTCATTAAACCAATTTACCCAAATGGCAGGTATGCGTGGATTAATGGCTAAACCAAACGGTGATGCAGTAGAAATCCCAATTTTAACATCACTTTATGAAGGACACTCAGTTAACGAATTCTTCGTTAATACTCACGGTGCTCGTAAAGGATCTGCCGATACAGCCCTTAAGACAGCCGATTCAGGTTACTTAACAAGAAGACTTGTAGATGTTGGTCAAGATATAATTATTAAAGAAGAAGACTGTGGTTGTACATCTGGCTTAGTAGTATCAGACTTTATTAACGACAATGATGGCTCAGTTATTGAATCTATGGCTGAAAGAATCGTTGGTAGATATGCTGCTAAAAAAGTTATCAATCCTGAAACTAAAGAAGTTATTGTTGATAAAGGTGAAGCAATTACTGAAAGTATTGCAAGCAAGATTGTTAAAGCAGGTATTACAAAAGTTGAAATTAGAAGCGTATTAACTTGTAAGAGTGAACACGGAATTTGTCAAAAATGTTATGGTTACAACCTAGCAACTGGTAACCTAGTTGAAACAGGTGAAGCTGTAGGTATTATGGCCGCTCAATCAATCGGTGAACCAGGTACACAGTTAACACTTCGTACATTCCATGCCGGTGGTGTAGCATCAGAAGAAGATATCACTCAAGGTTTACCAAGAGTTGAAGAAGTATTCGAAGCACGTCGCCCAAAAGGAAAAGCAACAATTGCTGAAATTACTGGTAAAGTTTCTAAAATAGAAGAATCTTCTGGTAAATGGAAAGTAACTGTTATGAACGATAATGAAGCTAGAGAACATACAACAAGTTATGGTGCTAAACTAAGAGTAGAAGTAGGATCAGAAGTTAATGCTGGTGATAGATTAACTGAAGGTATTATTGCACCTAAAGAATTACTTGCAGTTACCGATCCAATTACTACTCAAGAATATATCTTAAAAGAAATTCAAAAAGTATATAAATCACAAGGTGTTGATATTGCTGATAAACACGTTGAAGTTATTGCATCAAGAATGATTAATAAGATTAGAATAACTGATGCTGGAGATACTGATATGGTAGCAGGTTTAACAGTTAGTATTAGAGAATTTGCTAAAAAGAATAAACCAATTATTCTTGAAGGTAAAGTTCCTGCTAAAGGTTATCCAATTATTTTAGGTATTACAAAATCAAGTTTAGAAACTGATTCATTCTTATCAGCTGCATCATTCCAAGAAACAACAAGAGTATTAACAGATGCTGCTATTAAAGGAAAAGTTGATGAATTAAGAGGCTTAAAAGAAAATGTTATTTTAGGTAAATTAATTCCAGCTGGTACTGGTGCTAGACAATATGCTAATGTAGATATAACATTAGAAAAAGAATTTTTATCAGATGAACCAAGTGAGGTATTAGAAGAAGAATTCTTAGATAATGAAGAAAAAACAGATGACAATATAATAGTAAATAATGATGTAAACGAAACTAAGGAAAATGTAAATAATAGTCAAAATGGATGTATTTATAGTCGAAATGGCGTGAATTGAGGACAAAGTAAAGTTGTAATAGAGTGGATGGTTTGATAAAATGGTCAGAGAAATATAGAACGTGAGGAATAGGAAATGATGAGGTCCCCTGAAGAACAGCAGATAATAGACAGATATGTTATGAGACCTAAATGGACGATAATGAGCAAAAGAGCCGATTTCGCAGAGATAGGCAGGAAATTTGGCATAGATCCGGTGGTGGCAAGAGTCATAACCAACAGAGGGATATGCGGTGACGACAATATAAATATGTATCTGAACGGTGGGGCAGACCTTCTCCATGATCCAGGCCTGATGAAAGATCTGCCGGAGGGATGCCAGATAGTGATGGACAAGCTAGAGAATGGCAGCAGGATCCGTATCATATCGGATTACGATGTGGATGGAGTGACATCGAATTATATCCTTCTGCTCGGACTCAGGAAGGTTTGGGCACAGATCCATGGTGCCAGGCCGGAAGAGTGTGAGATCGTGGATTATGATATCCCTCACCGCATACATGATGGATATGGAATAAAGAACAGGCTTATAGATGCTGCGCAAGCGGACGGTGTTGACACTATAATCACCTGCGATAACGGCATAGCGGCATTTGAACAGATAAAATACGCGAAAACCATTGGGATGACGGTCATTGTCACGGATCATCACCAGGTTCCGTATCAGGAGAACGGGGATGGAACGAAGACATATACCCTCCCACCTGCAGATGCGGTCATTGACAACCAGAGGATTGACTGCCAGTATCCGTTCAAGGGGCTATGTGGTGCCGGCGTAGCCTGCAAGTTCATACAGTATCTGTACAGGCTTTGTGGCATAGATGAGCGAGAGATACAGGAATTCTTCGAGGTCCTGGGACTGGCAACAAACTGCGATATGATGGATCTCGTTGATGAGAACAGGATATTTGTCAAATATGCCCTTGAGAGCCTGAAGGATAGCCGGAATCCGGGACTTAATGCTCTCATGCGGCTCAGCGGAAAAAATGAAAAAAAGATAACCACGTACGATCTGGGATTCCTCATTGGCCCATGTATCAATGCCGCAGGGCGCCTCGGGGATGCCAGGACGAGTCTGGAGTTCCTGCTGGAAAAGAGTGCAGCAAAGGCGGAGACAAAAGCGGCGGAGCTTATCCAGATCAACAATGACAGAAAGTCCATGACTGAAAATGGTGTAAAGCTCATAACCAAAATGCTTGAGGATGCGACGATAGCGGGGAAAATTGGCGATACGGCGACTCTTGCCGACCGCGTTATAGTTGCATACATTCCGGATGTGCATGAGAGCGTGGTGGGAATAATAGCGAGTAAGCTGAAGGAGGCATACAGCAGACCTGTCATGATATTTACGGATAGTGAGCATGCGGGGATACTCAAGGGATCGGGAAGGTCCATAGAGAGTTATAATATGTATGAACATCTGAGCCGGGTGAAGTCGTACTTTAGGGAATTTGGCGGGCACGCCATGGCGGCAG